>Ga0307372_10001875_pt1 | contig 35635 bp, 24 predicted proteins | sample OX1MG_FD_202533 | JGI IMG/M metagenome (GOLD analysis project Ga0307372, IMG submission 202533) | Soil microbial communities from Risofladan, Vaasa, Finland - OX-1 | ecosystem: Environmental > Terrestrial > Soil > Coastal area > Acid sulfate soil | place: Finland: Risofladan, Vaasa | collected...
AAGGCCGCTCGATCTTCAGCTACCTGACAGCCGCTGTCGAAGCCCACTTCCGCGGTCAACCCGTCGCCTCGCTCCTCCCCGGCGCGTGAACGGTTACATCCGGATATTGCCAGCGTGGTCGCCGGCCAGGTCAGCCGGCACGAGGTCGATCGCGGCATTTTGATCTGCGGCACGGGCATCGGCATGTCGATCGCCGCCAACAAATTTCCCGGCGTGCGCGCGGCGCCCTGTCACGACGATCTCTCGGCCGAGATGAGCCGCCGCCACAACGATCTGAACGTGCTCTGCCTATCGGCCGACATGCTGGGCGAAAAGCTGATCGACCGCATGGTCGAGATCTGGCTCAACACCGAGTTCGAAGGCGGCCGCCACGCGCGTCGCGTCGAAAAGATTCAGCAGTTGGAAAGCCAGCATCTTTCGCACGGCTGAAGGCCGGCGCTCATGGAGTTCCGGGCGTCCCTCGCCCGTTTCATGGAGGGCCGGGCGCCCTCGCCCGCAGTCTTCCTTCGCCGGATGGGTACGCGTGGAACTACGGCCTCTTCATGGCCATTTTGACAGTTGGGCGGCTGGCGGCTGAGCCTCGGCGAAGCCCCAGTTCGCTCTCGCATCGCTTCGCTCTGCCGCCCGCCACCGCGCCTTCAACTCTGACTTGAAGAGGCGCTACGCTCGCGCCGGGCGAGGGCGCCCGGCCCTCCCTTGCTTCGCCGGATCAGCACGCATGGACTACGGCCTCTTCATGGCCATTTTGACAGTTGGGTGGCTGGTGGCTGAGCCTCGGCGAAGCCCCAGTTCGCTGGGGCATCGCTTCGCTCTGCCGCCAGCCACCCCGCCTTCAACTCTGACTTGAAGAGGCGCTACGCTCGCGCCGGGCGAGAGCGCCCGGCCCTCCCTTCCTTCGCCCGATCAGCACGCGTGGACTACGGCCTCTTCATGGCCATTTTGACAGTTGGGTGGCTGGCCGCTGAGCCTCGGCGAAGCCCCAGATCGCTCTCGTATCGCTTCGCTCTGCCGCCCGCCACCCCGCCTTCAACTCTGACTTGAAGAGGCGCTACGCTTGCGCCGGGCGAGGGCGCCCGGCCCTCCCTATGCGGCCCGGCCCTCCCTTGCTCCGCGGGCGAGGGCGCCCGCCGCTCGACGTCGAAATGCCCGCAGCCGCCTGCAACTCTCCGGCAACTTTGCCGGCTATTCCGGCTGTAACGGCGGCCGCCGCGCTACGTTTCCGATTGCGCGATCCGCGCGAGCGGAAGTCGGCAAGATTCCTTGTGTGGCGCGGGGCGTTTTGTCTTGAACCGCGGGCAATTCCTGATAGAGTCGAAGCTTGAAGAGCCATTGAGTGGCCCGCTGTGAGACGAGTTGGGAAAAGGTTGGCGTCATGCCTGAATTCAATCTCGGCCGCCCTGACGAGGTCGACCACTTGCTGCGCAACGCTCAGTTGCGCGACGAGTTGGAGCCGTTTTTCGACGAGTCGATCATGCGGCTCAACATTCAGGAATTGCCGACGCCGCTGGAGAACGAGTATCTGGCCAGCATGCTGGCCTGGGAACGCGCCCCGGTCGTGCCGATCTCGCAATGGTTCGAGCCTGAACTGCGATTGCCGCATCCCGACTCGTTTGATGATGCCGCGCTGCACGACACGCTCTGGGACGTAATCCAGAAGCTGTTCGACAAGCGGATCGTGCTCGACTTCACCGACCACCTTTCCGACCGGCAATTGTATTGCCTGATCTATCGCGACATTCTGCCGTCGCCCGAAAAGAAGATTCAGGCCGCGGAACACTTCTTGCACTGGGACTGCGCCGACCCCGAGGTTTGGCTGCGCTATTACGCCTCGCCCGAAGACCGCGAGCACTGGGCCGAATCGGGCGAGCCGCTGCCGCCTGCCGAACCGTTGCCGTATCCGCGCCGGCTGCCGCGCCGCCCGCTTTAAGGATGGCGACGCGCGACGCATTTACTTTGACTCGCGCCCGAGCAGCTCGCTGAGCTGAAACTCGAAATACTTCTGCGTCGCGGCGGGCAGGCCGTCGGAAGAGGCGTTGGCGATCCAGAGCTTGGTCGAACGCGGCTCGAACAGCACGCTGTGCAGGTTCGACTTCATGGCCACCGGGCAGTCCATCAAACGCCGCGCGCTGTCGGCATCGAACGTGCCGCGCCCTTCGCGCACGCGGCGAGCTAACTCTTTGTAACGATCGCCGGCCGAAAGCAGCACCGTGTCGTCGGTCGGCTCGGGCAGCCGCGGGTGAGCCTCGCCCGGCTTGACGATCTCGAAGGAGTTCCAATGCGCGGCCAGGCCGACCGCCTGGTTGTCGTCGCCGTCGGCCACCACGTAGTAATACTCGCAGGTTCGCTTGCTGTCGCGAAACACGGCGACCGCTTCTTCGAGCGAGCGGGCTTCTTCCAGTACGCGCCGCACCAGGAAGGCCATCGGCGTGCCGTCCCAATGGCCCAAGCCGCGCCCGCCCATCTCGCCGACCGAAACGTGTTCGGCGTTCATCCCCGTCACCGAACCGATAAAGCCCGCATAGGTCACGTTGGCAAACGGGATGCGCCCTTCGGGTTCGGCCACGATCAGCACCGCATGCTCTTGCAGCTTCCAATCGGTCGAATAATCGAGAATCCGGCCGTGGTACAGCGTGCCGTCTTTCGTGGCGCTATTCATCAGCGCAAAGCCGCTGCAATGAAACAACTCCGGGATGAAGTTGGCCACGATCACGTCTTCGGCCTCGCACTCGGCGCCGGCGGCCAGGCCCTGCATTTCTTCCAGAAACCGCTGGGGAATGTGCGGCCGCTGGATACCGACGATCATCGAGATCAACTGCTTCGGTTCGAGCTTCAGCCCGAAGAACTCCAACTTGGCGTCCTTGGCTTTGACGTCGAACAGATAACGCATGTTCTCGCGAATGTGCTCCTTGAGCAACTCTCCGTGCTGAAAGCCCATCTCATAGGGCGTGCCCTTGACGTGCAGCACGCGATAGCCGTCGATCTCTTCCAAAAAGCCCTGGCCGCTGCGGGCGATCGTTTCCGCCCGGGCCGAGAGGGCCGCCAGCGAGAGAACCGCGGCGACGCACAGCGTCCATGAAATCCGGCAAACATCTCGAACGGCGGGCATGACGCGCTCCTCGTCGGGCTAAAGGATTCCAAGCGACCCCCAACCTTTGTACCCAGAATATAGCCGAAAGGTTTCAAATCGCCCCAGCCCGGTTTGATCGCCTTCAGAAACGGAAAAGGACTTTGCTACCGAGAGAGCGAGAGAGGCGGTGAAGCGTTTTTTAAAGGAGATAGGGAGATGCCGAGGAGATAGGGGGATGGAAAGTATTGGTTCTTTCCAAGTTTCTCGCGATGTGTTTCCGCGAATTTAGGGGTGATTCATCAAACTTTTTCTTCATCTCCTTCATCTCCTCGGCATCCCCCTATCCCCTTTCCAAAAAGCGTTCCATTGCCATCAATCTCTCCAAGCGGCTCAAGCCCGGGCTACTCCGCCTGATACAGCATCTCGCAGAGCTTGCCCAAGGACTTGCCGACTTGTTCGCGTTCGGCGGCGCTTTTGGCGTGGACGTGATTGACGAACAGCGCAAAGGCCACCTCGCGGCCCTTGGCGGTGGTCAGGTAGCCGGCCAGGGCTTTGCTCGTCAAAAGATGGCCGCCGTTCATGCGGTTCGACCAGAGCAAGGTGCCGGTCTTGGCTTGCACTTTGCCGCGGGCCGGGCAGTCGGGGCCGGCGGCGCGGGCCAGCGTGCCGTCTTGGCCGAGTATCGGCAGCCCCTGGCGATAGACGGCGAAGTCGGGCCGCGTCGACATGTAGCGCAACAGTTGCACGGTGGCTCGCGGCGTGACGTAATCGGCCGGGTCGCCGCCGGCCGCGCCGCCGAAGGAGATCGTATCGACGTCGAGCCCGGCCTTGGCCAGGAATTCGCGCTCGAGCTGCAGTCCTTCGGTCAGCGTGCGCTGGCCGTGCTTGGCCGCCAACAGCAAGGGCAACGTGCTGGCGTGCAGGTTGTGGCTGACCTTCAGCACCAACTTCGCCGATTCGGAAAACGGCGGCGAAGTCAACAACGCCACGCGCTTCATGCCGGCGTAGGCCTCTTTCGCCGGCAGCAGCGCCGGCCGATTCGCCGTCAGCGGCGAGGCGTCGACCGCCACGTCGGCCCGGCGCAAGGCTTCGATCAACAGCGCACGGGCGAACGAAGCCGGATCGTCGACTTCATACGTGCCGACCAGCGGCGCATGGCCGGCGGCAATCTGGCCGCGGACGACCACGCGGCCTGCGCCGGCCGGCGAAACGCGAATCCGGGTCTTGCCGTCGGCGGCGATCGTTTCCGCCCGAGCATCGACGCGGTAACTGTGCGTTTTCGGACGCCATTCCACCTGCGCCGGCTCTCCGACGGCCGACGGCGTGACGAGAAAATCGAGCAAGTTGTCGTTGACCATGATCGGCGTCAGCCGCGAAGGCCCGCTGCCGGTGCCAGAGGCCTGGTCGAACAACCGGTCGTCGATAAGCACCTCGCCCGTAACTTGCCGCACGCCGGCCTCGGCGACCTGGCGTGCCAGCTCTTTGAGCCCGGCGAGCGGATCGGGCTTCGTCAGCTCGCAATGGCCGTCGAAGTCGGCATAGATATGGTCGGAATTCGAGAAGGCGATCCGGCCGTCGTCGCCGGTGCGGCCGCCCAGGCTCAGATCGCCGGAGGCGACGAGAATCAAATCGCCCGCCAGCCGACCGTGGGCGTCGATCTCGCCGCGGGCGTAGACGGGCGTCTCGAAGCGATAGTCGGCGCCCAGGGCATCCAGCGCGGCGCCGACCGAAAACAGCTTCGTCACCGAGGCGGGCGCGAACAGCTTATCGGGGCTGCGGGCATAGAGCACGTCGCCCGTTTTCAAATCGGACGCCAAAATCCCCCAATGGGCTTGTTTAAACGGCGGGCCGTCGATCAACTCTTCGATTCGCTTGGCCAGAGGCTCCGTACCGCGGGCCGATCCGATCTCAAACGCCAGGGGCGAGCAGACAAAACACGACAACAAGACGAACTTTGCGGATCGTGCGAACATTTTCATACTCACTAGACGGCGCCGGATGCGTTGCGGAAAGCAACGGACGTGGACGGCGTCTCTTATTGTCGTAGCCCGACGCGCGGGCTGCAAATGGAATTAAAAAATCGCAAGAATGTGCGTTGAGAGCATTTTTGCGCTTAAAATACAGGTGAGGCAGACCAGACCTCGCTCGGTCATAAGGAGATTAGCCATGCGATGCTTCGCTCTTCGATCAAGTGCGGCGATCATTGCCGCCGCGTTATTGTGCGTTCCGCAGCTTGCTTGGGCCCATGGCGGCGGGGGCGGGGGCGGGGGCGGGGGCGGAGGCGGAGGCGGCGGCTTTGGCGGCGGCGGGGGAGGCGGCGGCTTTGGCGGCGGCGGGCACGGTGGAGGATTTGGAGGAGGCTTTGGCGGCGGCCACATGGGAGGTTTCGGCGGCGGCCACATGGGAGGCTTCGGGGGCGGCCACATGGGAGGCTATGGCGGGATGCCGATGGGCGGCGGGCATCACGGCGGCTTCGGCGGTTCGGCCGTCGGCGGCATGCACCACTCGGGCAGCGGGATCTCCGGTTTCGGCGGTTCGTCGCTCGGCGGCCATCATCTGGGCGGCAGCACGCTGCACGGCGGCTCGAACGCCTTTCAGCACAATCCGAATTCGTTTACCAGCCGCCACGTCGGAGGATTCTCGACCGGCGCAGGGCATCCTATGGGCACGCAAGGAATCGGCGGCGCTGGCTTGACCCATCACGCCGGCGGCCTCAATGCTCAGTCGCTGTTGGGACATCAGGCCGGCGCCTTCGGTAGTCAAAACTCGGCCTTCTTGCAGCACCACGGCGTGGCGGCGACCGCGTTGGGCGGCGCCCATCATGCCGCCAGCTTGACGAATAATCTAGGCGCGGGCGCGCTGCACCACGGCGGGCAGAATTGGAACGGGCAGAATTGGAACATGAACCACCACCATCTCTACGGAGGGAATTTCTTCTATCCGTTCTTCGGCTTCTATCCCTTCGGCCTTTACGGCTTCGGCTATCCCTTCTACGGCTTCGGCTACGGCTATCCGTATTATGGCTACGGATATGGCTTAGGCGGCTATGGCTACGGCTCCTACGGCTATAACCCGTATGCCTATTACGGCAGCTATGCCACGACCGCCCAGCCCGCGACGACCGCGGCTCAGCCGGCGACGACGTCCGCGGCCGACAACGCCAAGGTGTTCGCCGAACAAGGCGAGAACGATTTCAAGGCGGGGAACTATCAGAACGCCGTCTATGCTTGGAAGCATGCGACAGTCGACGACCCGCAGAATGGCGTGCTGCTGATGATGCTCAGCCAGGCGCTGTTCGCCACCGGCCAGTACGACCAGGCGGCGGGCGCCGCGCAAGCCGCCATGCAACTGCTGCCCCAAGATCAATGGGGCGTGGTGGTCAAGAACTTCCGCGAACTGTACGGCAAGCCCGGCGACTATACGACGCAACTGCGGGCGCTGGAACAACAAGTCAAGGCGAAAGTCGACGACCCCGCCACGCGATTCCTGCTCGCCTTCCACTACGGTTTCCTGGGATACCCGAGCCATGCCGTCAAGCAGTTGGACAAAACCTTGAAGTTGGCGCCGGGCGACCAGATGGCCAAGAAGCTGCGAGACATCATGGCCGCGCCGAAACCGGGCGAACAGAAGCCGGGCGACGCGAAGGACGACGCCGGCGACAAGTCGGCGAAGGAAGCCGACGCGCCGGAAAAGGCAGCCGAGTCGAAGGACGCCGTCGATACTTGACGTAGACGCGGCATCCCTGCCGCGTTCGACATATCGAGCCGAGTCGTCTTTGATTTAAAGCCGCAACGAAATCTCCGGAAAAGCGGCAGGATGCCGCTTCTACAGGAGCGCATGACCCATTACGATGCGATCGTGTTGGGAACGGGCGGCGTCGGCAGCGCCGCCCTGTTCCATTTGGCTCGCCGAGGCGTGCGCGCGCTGGGACTCGATCGGTTTGGCCCCGGACACGATCGGGACAGTTCGCACGGCGCCATGCGGATCATCCGCCAGGCCTATTTCAAGCATTCCGACTACGTGCCCTTGCTTTGGCCGCGAATCGCCCGAGCCTGCACGCCGCCGATTAGATCGGGGGGGGCGTTGCCCCTGTGCCGGAACTCATTGCAAACGCGGCCGCTTCATCGCCTCGTATCACGAAATGCGCAGACAAGGGTGACTTTGCCGATATTTCCGGTAATTCTTTAGGCGTCAGGGAGTTCGGTCGATGCAAGTTTATGATGGGTCGGGGAAACCGGCGCAGTCCGCTCTCCGCTTAGGAAAACAGCACGACCAAAAAGGGTACAGACGTGAAATCCTTCTTTTCGGCAGCCGCTATGACGGCGGCGCTTCTGGGCGGCGGCCAGACGTCTTGGGCCCAGCAACCCGCCGTGATCGAAAACTATTTTGCCTCGTCCGAGACCGCTCCCAGCGTTCCGCTGGCTGCGCGGCCGGCGATGCGGGCCGCAAACGCCGCGGATAACGGGCAGAGCGACCTGCAAGTTGTTCCGGGCGATCCCGCCAACCTGATGAGCTACCAGTATGCCGCCGGCGGCTATCCCGCGGCCTACGGCATGATTCCCCTCGACGGCAGCCAGGCGGCCGGCGAGGAAATCCAGTACGGTTATCTCGTCGAACCGGCGGACGAGCCGAACGGCAATTCGCCGTTCTCGACGTCGGGCTATTCCGAGGCGATGAAACGCGACGAGGGCGGCGGCGCGGCCTCGGGCGGCGGCGGAAGCTGCGGCGTCGGCCGCAGTGGAAGTTGCGGCTCGGCGTCGTGCTGCAACGATGGCTGCGATCCATTTTGGGCCCACCGCTCGGGCTTTTTTGCGGAATTCCTCGTGCTCAGGGCTCGCGGCGCCGACGTGGCGTACGCCGAGCCACGAAACGGCGTCGATCCGGCCACGGCGGTCGCCTTCGGCGGCGTCGCCACGGCCAGTCCGAACTACGATCCGAGCGGCTTCCGGCTGGGCGGCGTCTACGCGCTCGATCGCTGCTCCAGCCTGCGATTCGCCTATACTTATTACAATACCGAAACCGACGGCTCGGTGTTCGCCAACCCGCCGTTGTCGGTCCATTCGCTCGTCACCGACCCGCACACGTACACCGCCGCGTCGGACAGCCTGGCCGCGCTGTCTCGCTATCGCATCGGGTTTCAGTTCGCCGACCTCGATTACCGCCGCCTGATCGCCGGCGGCAGGAACTGGGCGTTGAATTACGCGGTCGGCGCACGCTACGCTCACCTGGGACAGAACTTCCGCGAGGCCCAGCCGATCGGTCCGGGCTCGACGGGCGTGGCCACGAACGTCAATTTCGACGGCGGCGGCAGCCGCGTGGGCTTGCTGGGCGAACGCAAAGCGAACAATCGCGGTTTCCTGTTTTACGGCAAAGCCTTCGCCGACATCCTGGTGGGCAACTTCCGCTCGAACTACCGCCAGATGAACAATTTCCAACAGACGCAGGTCTGGACCAGTTGGAAAGATTTCCGCCCCGTGCCGATCTTGGAGTACGAGCTCGGCGCCGGCTGGCAGAGCAAGTCGGGACGTTTCCGCGTCTCGGGCGGCTATTACTTCGCCGCCTGGTTCAACACGGTCACGACCTCGAACTACATCCAGGCCGTGCAGACCAACAACTACGTCAACGTCGGCAACGCGATCACCTTCGACGGCATCGTCGGCCGCCTGCAATACGTCTGGTAAGGACCGAGGATTGAATAACTTCCAAAACCGAGGGGAAATCGCCGCATTGTCGTCGGCTGCTGGAGTTCCGAGTCGTTGTATATAGGGGAGTTGTTTATTCCTCGGTGCGTAGAAGGCGGCGGGCAAAGAGATACGAGGACCGCGAGCGGATTTGCACCGGCAACGCTTGCCACCAGCTTTAGCTGGTGGTAGGAAAGCCAACCATGAAACGTCGTCCAGCCGGCTTTAGCCGGCTTCTTCTTGAAGAGGACGGAATCAATGTCGAATCACGTCTTCCATGAGAACTATCTCCACATCAATCAACGCTTGCACAAGCCGGCTAAAGCCGGCTAAAAGACAACATGTGCTGGTGCTCGAATACCACCAGCTAAAGCTGGTGGCAGACGGCAAAGGGCCTGGCTACAGAATTTCCGGTGGGCTGGAAATAGGGAAGTTATTCAATCCCCGCTGCCAATCGCCTTGTTTTTCCACGAATCGGGCCGATCGCTTCCGCGGTCGGCCCGGTTTCGTTGGTTTGCGTCGACGCCCTCCATGAAAACCGGGCGTCGGCGGGCTCACTGATAATGGTATTGCCACCGTTTGTGAACCGGCAAGCGGAAGCGAGACATGACCTGATTTCCGTAATCGATATAGTTGCGGTAAGTGTACGTGCCCGTGCTCGACACGCGCAGGTTGGCGCCCGGACGCACCAGCATCTCGCGGCGAATGAAGGTTTCGATGTCGCGGTCCTCGTCCTCGTCGGTATAACCGATGCCGTACCTCCGCCAATCGTAGCGGCCTCGATAGCGCCGCGGATTCACCGACGGGTCGAGCGGGTAGAGATCATCGAGCCGCACGCCTTGCCCGCGAGCGTCGCTGAATTCCTGTACGCCGCGCATCGCATAGCCGTTGGCCAGCGAACTTTCGCGGCCCGCGTGGTTCAAGTATCCGGGAGCGTCGGGGCGGTCTTCGCCGCCGCGATTCGACCGGCCCAGCAGCGGCGCCGCATAAGGGCCAAAGTCGTCGTAGGCTCCGATGCGCGGATCGTAACGCCCGCTGCTCGGCGCTCTGAGCGGCCGTTGGTCGAAAGCTTGCGGCGACTCGTCCGCGTCTCGATGCTCATGCCGGCTGTCCTCGATCTCGGCATACCCGCGGCGGATCGGAACGCCGTAATCGCGCCGGGGCGCGTCGAGGTCGGCGCGGCGATTGTAGGGCTTGACGTCTTCTCCGCGAGTGCGGGCTTGCGAAAGTTCGGCGATCCGCCCGGCTCGGCGATTGCGAATTGCATTGCGGGCCCAAAGATCGTCGCGGTCGAATCGCGAGCCATCGCTCGCGATCCCTTCGTCGTCGAAGCCGTCTCTCGGGCCGCGGACTTGAGCTTGAACGGGGCTGGCCGCCGCGAACGACATGCCGGCGACGACGAGCGCGCCGGCGATCGCCTTCCTTGATTTTCTTGCGAACGACATCACGGGTCACCTCCTATTCTTCGATGGTTGGCAGCAGGACTCAAAAGGCGCAAGTCCGTGCGTTTTTGTCACGGAAGCATGCCCGATTGCCTGCTAAACTGGCTGGTTGCAAAAAGCGGGCCGCGCGCGCCAGCGACGGCGGAGATTTCGCATCGCCCGTTGCGATTCGCGCGCCGTTCTGCGAGAGCGCCATTCGGCGAGAGAGGATTTCTGCCGCTTCCGAGGGGCGACGCAGAAGCCGGGCGGCTGATGCAACATCAACCGCCCCGACCCATCTCGGTGCGTGCGAGGCGAATCGGCCCGCTCGGCGGGCGCTCGGGCTTCACGCCGCTTCGCGCGGCAGGTTTTTCAGGCCCAGCGAGAACATCACCCAGGCCCAGCCGTTGAAGATCAATTCGATGCCGACGAAGATGCCGATCACCACCAGCCCGGAGGCGGGCCATTGCTTGTAGATCATGACCCCCAACAGCACTGAGATGACGCCGTTGAGCAGCGGCCAGCCCCAGAGCGGAAAGCGCAGCACGAGCGCCGTGACGATGCGGAAGATGCCTGACACGATGAACAAGAAGGCCAGCATCAGCGTCAATTCGATCGTGCTTTTGATCGGATGGTTGATGATGAACAATCCCGCCACCATATACAGCAGCCCGATGAACATCGTCAGCAAAAAGCCGCTCCAACGGCCGGCCCAAAAGGCGCTGATGGTTTGCGCAATGCCGGCGGCCAGCAGCAACAGGCCGAGGAATACCACGGTCGCAAACGAGACGATGACCGCCGAACCGAGCGCCAGCGTGCCGAGCACGATCAGGCCGATGCCCAAGAGCAGGAACCACCACCATTCTTTTTGCAGCGCGGCCAGCTCGTGCCGCATCGCGGGGCCCAGCGGGCCTAAAGGTCGCGAAAACGCCGGACCTTCGCCGCTGCCGGAGGAAGTAGGGCCTTCGCTCATGCTGCACGCTCCTTATTTCGAAAACACGGATTTGCGTTTCGTCTGATTAAAGATAGGTTGCAAATTCGTCGACGCACCGCTCTCGGAACGGGGTAGCGATAAAAGAAGTCGCCTTCGCGATGCGCGATGCGCGACGCAAGGCGGCCTGGCGCCGGCGTTTAGGCCGCTTCCGGCGCCGTCAGGCGTCCGCCGCCGCGGCATGCTCGGGGAACCGCCCGGCGTGCGGTCGAGGAAGCTCGGCCTTCCACAGCGGCGCAACAAACTCCGGCTCGCGAACCGGCGACGCGGCGCCGCGGGTCCAAGCCCAGGCGCGCCGCCAAAGTTGCGTGAAATCGTCCCACAGCGAGTACGCCACGGGCGTGACCAAGAGCGTCAGCAACAGTGACAGCGACTGGCCGCCCAAGATCACTTTCGCCAGGCCGGCCCGCGCGCCGGCGCCCGGGCCTTCGCCGAGCGCCATCGGAACCATCGCGGCCACGAGCATCACGGTGGTCATCAGAATCGGCCGCAACCGCGTGTGGTTGGCTTCCAGAATCGCTGCGTCGCGCGGCATGCCGCGGGCCCGCAGCACGTTCGTGTAATCGACCTGCAAAATGCCGTTCTTCTTCACGATCCCGAACAGCATGAACAGCCCGAACATGGCGTAAATATCGAGATTCGTCCGCAGCAGCATCAGCGACAAGAGTGCAAAAGGAATCGTCAGCGGCAGCGCCAGCAGAATCGTGAGCGGATGGACGAAGCTCTCGAATTGCGCCGCCAGAATCATGTACATGAACAGAAAGCTCAAGGCGAAGGCGATCACGAAGTTGACGTTCGATTCCGACATCGTTTTGGCCTGGCCGATGAACTCCCAGCGATAGGCGCTGGGCAAGCCTAGCTCGCGGACGCGGCCGCCGAGCTTCTCCACCGCATCGCCGAGCGCCAGACCGTCGAGGTTGGCCGAGATGACCACTTGCCGCTGCCGGCCGAAGCGGTCGATCGTGTTGGGGCCTTGCGCCTGCTCGAAGCGGGCCACGTTGCCCAGCCGCACCACGCCCACGGCCGCCTTTTGCGAGGGGACCGTCAGCCGCTCGACCGCCTCGCGATCGTCGCGCTCGCCGCGTTCGGCCCGCAGCCAGACGTCGTATTGCTCGTCGAACTCCTTGTACTTGCTCACCGGTTCGCCGCCGACCAGCACGTTGGCCGTCGAAGCGATGGCCTGAATCGAAACGCCCAGGTCGGAAGCTCGCTCGCGATCGGGCCGGATGCGCAGCTCGGGCTTGCGCAGCGAGAGGCTCGTGTCGACGTCGACGAAATGCCCTTCGGCCTTCATCCAACTCGCGATCTCCGCCGAATACTCTTGCAGCTTGTCCATGTCGGGCCCGCGCAGGTTCAGGTCGATCATCACCTGCCGGAAGCCGGTCCCCTGGAAGGCCGACACGTCCTGCACGGCGACGCGCAAGTCGGGATAATCGGCCAGAATCTTCCGGGCTTCGTTCATCACGTCGAACTGCGTGTAATCGCGCTGGCCCAGGTCGACCAGCCGGCAGTAGATCGTGCCGGTCGTCACGTCGCCTTGCCCCTTGGTGATGCGGCCCGTCGTGTCGCCGATGATCGTGAAGGCGTGCGTCACGCCGCGCAGCTTTTCGAGCCGGCGCTCGATCTCGGCGAACACGCGATCGCCCCGCTCGAGCGAGTAGCCCTCGGGCAGCATGACCGCCACCTCGAACTCGCTCTGATCGTCGCGCGGAATGAACGTCTTGCCCACGCGGCTGAAAATGGCCGGCGTGACGGCCAGCAATCCGACTGTCGTGAGCACCACGGCCCAGCGGTTGCGCAGCGACCAGGCCAGGATGCCGCCATAGGCGCCGTCGATCAACCGCCAGAAGAAGCCGCCCTTGCTCGAATGGCCGGCTTCGAGCTTCAAGAACCGCGAGCAGAGCATGGGAGTCATCGTAAACGAGATGCACATGCTCATCAGAATCGAAAACCCGACGACCATGCCGAAGCTGCTGAAGAACCGCCCGACCCGGCCGCCCATGAACGCGACCGGGATGAAGATCACCAACAGCGAAAGCGTCGTGGCGACCACCGCCAACGCGATTTCGCGCGTGGCCGAGGCGGCCGCGGCCATCGCCGGGCGGCCGTATTCTTCCATGTGGCGGAAGATGTTCTCGTGGACCACCACGGCGTCGTCGATCACGATGCCCACGGCCAAAATCAGCCCGAGCATCGTAATGTTGTTGAGCGTGTAGCCCATGTAGTCCATGAAGGCGAACGTGGCCACGATCGAAGTCGGAATGGCCAGCGTGGCGATGATCGTCGTCCGCCAGTCGCGAATGAACAGCAGGATCGTCAGGCTGACCAGCACGGCGGCCAGCACCAGGTGCAGCTTGACCTCGTCGATCGAGTTGCGAATGAACCGCGACTGGTCGCGGATCACCTCGCAGCGGATGTCGGCCGGCAGCAGCGGTTCGATCTCGGCCAGCCGCCGCCGCACCACGTCGACGACTTGCACGGTGTTCGTGCCCGACTGCTTTTGGATGATCAGGCTCACGGCGTTGTCGCCGATCTCGCGGCCGGTCGCTTCGGCCTCGTCCTTGATCCACAAGCGGCTCAACCCGCGCGGCTCTTCGTAAGAATCTTCGACGCGGCCGACGTCTTCGATTCGCACCGGCTGGCCGTTGCGGTTGGCGACGATCAGCTTCGCGAAGTCGGCCGGCCGGGCCACGCGGCCCATCGTGCGGAGCACGACTTCGCTCGATCCGCGGTCGACTCGCCCGCCGGGTTGTTCCTGGTTTTCGCGGACCAGAGCTTGCCGCACGTCTTCGATCGACAGGTTCTCGTACTTCAGCAGCTTTTCGGGATCGACGATCGCGTTGATCGCCCGCTGCCTTCCGCCCACGAGGATCACGGCGCCGACGCCGCTGAGCGTTTCCAGGTCTTCCTTGATCCGCTTCTTGGCGATCTCGGTCACTTCGCGAAAATCGCGGCGGCCCGACACGGCCACGGTCATCACCGGCGCCGCGTCGATGTCGAAGCGGTCGATGATCGGCGAATCAGTCCCTGCGGGCAATTGGCTGAGAATCGTGCGGACCTTGCCGTCGACCTCCTGGGCCGCCACGGCGCCGTCCTTTTCCAGCACGAACTGGATCACCACCTGGCTCGTCCCCTCTTTGGTGGTCGAGCGCAACTCGTCGATGCCCGAGATCGTGTTGACGATCTCTTCGATCGGCTTGGTGACGCCGGTTTCCATCTCCTCGACGCTGGCGCCGCGGAGCGTGGTGGTGACGGTGACGATCGGCAAATCGACGTTGGGGAACAGGTCGACGCCCAGCCGGCGGTACGACGCCAGGCCGAGCACGATCGGCGCCGAAACCAGCATCGCCGTGAAGATCGGCCGCTTGATGCAAATGTCCCAGATAGTCATCGGATGCGTTCTATTTTGGGTCGTCGTTGTAGGGTAGGGCGCAGCCCGGGCTGCGCAAAATCGTGATTCCGTAAAGAGATCGCTTGTCCTGTTTTTGTTCGGCCACGACTACGCGTCGTTCGTTCGATGACTCAACCCGGAAAACTTTTATGTAGCCCAGGCGTTTACGCCTGGGAATTCGCGGGGCACACGTGACCCTCCTCCCGATCGGCGTCTCGCGGGCCGCGTTGCGGCCCGCGAGACGCCGATCGGGATGGGGTTAAAATCTTTCCCGGATCCCAGGCATAAATGCCTGGGCTAAGTAAAAGAGCGCCTGCGGCGGTCATGGCGCGGAACAAAATCGACGAAGACTCGGCCCCGCATCGGGCCCAAAAATCGCTCATTTTGCGCAGCCCAGGCTGCGCCCCACCCTACCTTCTGATTTCGGCTTCTTCCTCGCGCAAACGGACCGCCGTGCCGTCGGCCAATTGCGTCTGCCCGCTGGTCACGACGGGGCTGCCGGGGGGCAACTCGCCGCGTACCTCGACCCAATGCTCGACGCGCTTGCCGCTGGCAACTTCGATCCGCACGCCGGGTTCGACCGGCACGGCGCGCGCCTGTTCGCCCGACACGACGAATAACTTGGTCACTCCGGCGAAGGTCACCAGCGATTCTTCGGGGACGGTCGCCGCGTGCGGGTCTTCGCGCGTCAACACCGAGGCCTTGGCGAAGCTGCCCGACTTCAGCCGCCGCTCGGGATTGGCGACCATGACTTCGAGCTGGAACGTGCGGCTGACGCGATCGACCGTCGGATTCATCCGGGCCACGACCCCCGCGAACGTCTCGTCCGGGTAAGCTTCGATCGACACTTCGACGCGCTGGCCGACCTTGATCTCGCCGACATACCGCTCGGGCACGGTCGCCTTGAGCTTCAAGGGCCGATCCATGACCAGGTGAAAGATGGTCGCGTCGCTGGTGGTGTGGATCATCTCGCCTTCGGAAACCATGCGGCCCGAGACGACGTACTCGGTCTCGGCCGGATCCTTGGGTTTCAAGCCGGCCCAGCGAGCGGCGTATTGCACCTCTTTGAGCCGTTCGGCCGAAGGCTGCGGCACGCGGAGTTGCGTCTCTTCCAGCCGTTCCAGCGCCGTGGCCAGCGCCGCCTGCCGCTGCCGCACCGAAGCCAGCGTGGCTTCGGCCTCGATCACGGCTTGCCGATGGTTGGCCTCGGCGATCTTGAATTCGGTCTCCATCTGGTCCATTTCTTCGCCGGTGGTGAATTGCTTCATGCTGCGGCGGCGGGCCAGTTTGCTGCGGGCGTTCTTTTCCTCGTGCGCGGCGCGGACCACGGTCGGCAGCGTGCTCGCGTCGAAGTCCTCTTTCGGCAGCTCGCGCAAGCCGAGCTTGGCCAGTTCCAATTCCATCGACCGTTCGGCTTCGGCGGCGGCCAGGCGATAGTCGGTGTCGTCGATCTCCAGCAGCACGTCGCCCGGCTGCACGATGTCGCCGATGTCGTGCAGAATCTTGACCACCCGGCCGCCGACTTTGGCCTCGACGTCGACTTCTTCCTGGCCGTAGAACGTGCCGACGATCTGCACGCTGCGCTGCACCTCGCGAAGCGTCACCGGGGCGACGGTCACGGCCACGGCCGGCCGCTCGCCGCCGGCGGAGTTTGCCGCGCGATCGCCGTGCGCCGCACCGCCCTTGAGCACATAGGCGACCCCCGCGACGACGACGAAGGTCGCCATCGCCATCATCAGCCACCGCATCACGCGACGGACCATGAACGACCTCTTTCCCTAAAAATGAAGGACAATGGCGGAAGAGTGAGAATTATGCGTTGCGATCCGCGTTGGGCGCTGCGGGCTTCGGGTTGAGCGTTGCGGGCTTCAACCGGGGGGCTGACGCCCCCCGCTCGCCTTGGTTTCCAATTTCCGAATTCCGACCTCTCGGTCCCTCTCGCTCTCCGAAAGGATGCCGCAAAAGATCAGATCGACGATATCCTGGGCCTGTTGGCGGAGCGGCCGGCGGCGGCCGGCGACATAGTTGGTGAACATCGTGCCGTACATCAGGTCGCCGATCACGTCGTGGACGCGCTCGGCCGGCAGATCGCGAACTCGGCCGGCGGCCGCCAGCCCGCGATACACTTCTTGCCAGCGGCCGATGTGCGACTGGCGGTGCTCGAAGTAGGTCGGCCGCTTGCGGTCCTTGAACTGGGCCCGCTCCTGGATCATCAGCTCGACCACCTCGGGGCGTTCTTCGAAAAAGGCCAGGTACGTATGCAGCGCCGCGCGGATCTGATCGAGCGGATCGGCGATCTCCGCCACGCTCCGGTCGATCGCCTCGCTGAGCTGGCGCATGCCGCGGTCGACGGCCGCCAGAAACAACGCCTCTTTGCTGGGGAAGTAGCGGTACAGCGTCCCCTTGCCGATCGACAGCGCGTCGGCCAGGGCCTGGGTGTCGGCGGCGGCGTAGCCGTGCCCGGCGAACAGCTTGACGGCGGCCGCCAGAATCTCTTCACGGCGCCGCTCGCGGAGCTCTTCGTTCACCGGGCGGCCGGCTCGCGAACTGGCCGGTGACTCGGGGGACGGATGGTTTTTAAGCATGGGGCCGAAAATGAGATGCAAGGAATTGCGGACCAGTCAGTCCGATAATTCACTATAGGAACGCCGCCGCAGCCGGACAAGGGCAGTTTTTGCTATAGTCAATCTTCGATGGCCAAGCTGGACCCTGAGTTTTTCGCCCGCGATACGCTTGAAGTCGCCCGAGATTTGATCGGCGTCGTGCTAGTCGTGGGCAAGTGCAAGGGGCGGATTGTCGAGACCGAGGCCTACAAGACCGATGCCGCGTCGCACTCGGTGCTGCGGAGGCACAAGGCCGCCTTGATGCGCGAGACGTACGCCCACGTCTACGTCTACCACAGCTACGGCGTCCACTTCTGCATGAACTTCACCACCGAGCGCGAGGGGACCGGCGCCGTGCTGATCCGCGCCGCCGAACCGCTGGCCGGACTGGCCGACATGGCCCGCCGCCGCAGCGTGAGCGAGCCCGAGAAGCTGGCCAGCGGGCCGGGCAAGCTTTGCCAGGCCTTCGGCATCGGCATCGAACTCAACGGCCGGCCGCTAGGGCGCGAGATCAAGCTCTTCGCCGGCCAGCACGCCCCGATCGTCGCCTGCGGCCCGCGGATCGGCATCACCCGGGCCGTGGAGTTGCCCTGGCGGTTTTACGAGTTGGGCAACGCCTGCGTCAGCCGGCGGGCGGGCCGGAAGCCGGAGGTCGGAGGTCGGAAAGGCAAGGCAAGGTAATCGCCCCGGCCTCTTCAGGCCCCCGAGTTCGTTTCTGGCAATCTGTTCCCCAAGGCGCTACTCGCCGAGCCCTTCGATCCGCAGCGATCTTTCCTGTTCGGGCGAGTCGGCAAGCTTCGAGACGTCGAGTACCAGACGGCGGCCGTCGTCTTCGATCTTGCACGGCAGGTGGTCGACAACGAAGCGGCCGTCGGTGGTGAGCACGGTCTCAGCCTTGTAGTGCGGATCGAAGACGACGCCGGAAATGATCACGCCCAGCACGGAGCCGACAAGGCTGGTTTGCGGCTTGGGAGGAAAGCCGCTAATTTCGAAACGCTCGCGGTTCCAGGAAAACGCACATCGTTCGCAGCCCAAAATCAAGCGCAGCCATTGCAGCAGGTCCGCTGGATCGTCCCCTTTTCCCGTAACTGTCACCACGACCGTCGCTGGATTCTCGCCCACGACTTTGACCTCGCTCGTGAACTCCGCTGAGGCTAGCCCGTGCGAAAACTCCTCGGACATCTCTTCGCCTATCTTCTTGGCAAGCTTGATCGTAGCCGCATCGTCGCCGCCAAGCCGCGTGTGAGCGCTCTCCTCGAACGTCATCGTCCAGCGTCCCTGCTTGCCCACGTGCAGGCGCATCGTACTCGACTCTGCGATTGGGACGCCCTTCAACAACTGGCCCGGCGCGAGCACCAACGCCGTCAACAACGTCGCGGATAGCATCGAGAACCTCCTTGTTTGGTTGAGCCAACGCGGCCGACGGCGGATCGCCGTGCGATCGGTCGGGGCGGCGCATAAGCAACCTGCGGGCCACTCAACGTTCGCGAATTAAATCCAGCCTTGCCAAGTCGAGTCAACTGCAGTTGAGCGATCGGGAAAGAATTCCCCTGCCAGACTGCTCAAAAACGCGTTTCCGGCGGGGCCGCGCCGAAAGTCCGAGAAAGCGCGAATCCGACTTGCGATTTTCGACTTCGCGTCCGAGGCTCCCGACGCCTCCTCCGCGGCCATCGCCCCCGACGCCTCGCTTGCCGCGCGGCGCCGGCCCATTTATGCTATTTCTGCCCGGTTTTTGCGTTTGGCAGGCCCTCGGCCGTCGCGCATAATCGAGGCTGCCTGCCTGAAATACTCACGGCCCCAAACATCCACGCCCTACAAGGAACCTTGCTGATGCGTCCCGATTCTGCTTTGTCCCGGCGCCATTTTCTTGCGGCTGGCGGCGCGGCCGCCGCGGTCGCCATGACCGCCAAGAGCTACGCCCGCGTGATCGGCGCCAACGACCGCATTCGCATCGGGTTCATCGGCGTCGGGGGCATGGGCAACGGGCATCTCGACGCGATCAACCGGCTCAAGGAGCCCGACAACGTCGAGGCCGTGGCCGTCGCCGATTGCTGGCTCGCGCGGGCCGAAGCCGGGGCCAAGAAGGTCGAAGCGCCGCACCATTTTTCCGATTACCGCAAGCTGCTCGATCTCAAAGAGATCGACTACGTCACGATCGCCACGCCCGAACACTGGCACGCCACGATGACCCTCGACGCGATGGACGCCGGCAAAGCCGTCTATTGCGAAAAGCCGATGACTCACGTCATCCCCGAGGCGCTGGCCGTCGTCAAGAAGCAGAAGGAGACCGGGCTGGCGCTGCAGGTCGGCGTGCAAGGCATGTCGGACGACAGCTACTCTTCGGCGGCCAAGGCGATCGAAGAGGGCGTGCTCGGCCAGGTCGTGCAGGCCCAGATCGAGTACGTCCGCCGCTACGACAAGCAAGGCCCCTGGCGGCTGCCCGACGTCACCGACGACCAGCCCAAGCCGGCCGATCTCGACTGGAGCGCCTGGCTCGGCAAGGCGCCGAAGATCGATTGGAACCCGCACCATTATTTCGAGTGGCGGAACTATTCGGCCTATTCGGGCGGAATCTGCACCGATCTGTTCATCCATCGCATCACGCGGATCATGAAGGCCTGCAAGCTGACCTATCCGCGCCGTGTGGTCGGCATGGGCGGCATCTGGCAATGGCCCGACGGCCGCGACCTGCCCGACAACTTCGAGATGATCTGCGAATATCCTCGCGGCATGACGGTCTACGTGCTGGGCACGATGAGCAACCGCGTGGGCATCGATCACTTGATTCGCGGCTATCGCGGCACGCTGTACTTCACGCCCAGCGGCTGGGTGGCGAAGGACAAGGACGGCAAGACGCTCGCCAGCCACGAAAAGCAGGGCGCCGAAGACATCGTGTTGCACCACAACAACCTGCACCAGCACCTGCGCGAAGGCGTGCCGCTGGCCTGCCCGGCCGAACTTGGCTTGGCGGGCGTGGTGGCCGTGAACATGGCCAACGAATCTTGGCGCAGCGGCCGCATGATGGGTTGGGACCACGAGAAGCAAGAGATGGTCTCGGCCGATCAGGTCGCCTGGACGCCCTACCCTGAGAAGGAAGAAGGCTGAAGCTGCGGAGTGATCTGCCGGCGGAGTCGATGCTCGTCTCGCCAAGACGCCAATTGGCGTGGTATGCGTGGTATAATCTACTTATGGAAACCATCAAGAAGCTAAGCGAAATCGCTCCGCGGGATTTACCGGCGCTCGAACGGGTCATCGGCGCCCCGCTGGATCCCGCGCGGCACGAAGCCGTGGCCGTGCGGGTCTTGCCGGTCGCTTCGGCGACGACCGAGTCCCCGGCGGCTGGCGCGCTGCCGGAATGGTGCAACGTGCTAGAAGGCTTTTCGGACGATGATCTTGCCGAATTCGACGCCATCCTGGCGGATCGCCCGAAGCTTTCGCATTAGGGTGCGTGCTGAAAAGGGCCAGGCGGCAGCGCGGTATTTCGCGGCTCCCGCACGCTTAGCTTGCCCCCTCGCCATCGCATGTCCCTAATGTATAATCCGTTAGGACATTTTATGAACGAGTCTGCCGGAGCATCATGGGCATCAAGTTCGCCTGCCCCCACTGCGGAACCTCGCTGAACGTCAAAAGCGAATTGGCGGGCAAGCGCGGGCGTTGTCCGCAGTGTCAGCAGAAAATCGAGATTCCCCAACAAGACTCGCCCAGCAGCGGCGCGGTCGACGTGGCGGCGGCCCAAGTTGCCGGCCCGGCGACCGGGGCGCCGGGGCCTGCGCCCGCCGTCGAACCGGCCTCGCAGCCGTTGCCCCAGAGCACTGTGGCGGCGGCAGCGGGCGCTTCGGCGCCGGCCAGCGATGCAATCTCCGAGGCGCCGAAGCTGCAATGGTACGTGATGCCGCCGGGAGCGGCGAGCCAATACGGACCGGCCATCGGCGAGGAATTCCGCAATTGGATCAAGGAGGGCCGCGTCACCGCCGACACGCTGGTCTGGCGGCAAGACTGGCCCGAGTGGAAGCTGGCCGGCGCGGTGTTTCCCGAGTTGCAACCGCAGGCCGCCGGGCAGGCGCCCGTCGCTTCGGTGGCGCCTGCCGGCTTCGCCATCCCCACGGCGGCCGGCGCACTGCCGACGGCCGCCGGCCTGGCACCGGTGGGCGTGGCGGCCTATCCGGCGGCAGGTGATGCCGCAGCGCCTTGGAACCCGGCCGCGGGCGGCTTTTCGCCGGTCGGCGGCGGTGCGCCGACGTCTTCCGTGCGCCGAACGCAATATCGTCGGCGGTCGAATACCGGGCCGATGATCGTGATCGGGGTCTTGGTGCTGGCGATGATTCCGCTTTCATATTTTGTGTGGAAGGTCGTCAGCGACCAATTTCGCAGCCCGCCGCCAGCGGCTAGCCCAAAAAAGCAAGCCGAGTAGAATGAGCCCTGCGAACCGGGGCTTCGCCAAGGCTCAGTCCTAACCACCCATCGAATCACGATTGACAAAGCACTAGCGTTTCAGCCTGGAGAGGAATCATGAACGCGTTACGTTCTCGCTTGCAGTTTCGCGTCGCTCTCGGCGGCGCCTCGGCCGTCTGTCTCGCACTCGCCGCCGGCTTGGCGCTTGCAGCCGACAAATCGGAAGGCAAGAAATTCGAGATTGCCGAAGGCAAATTCAACCTCACGGCGCCGGGCAATTGGCTCGCGAAAAAGCCGCGCACCTTTATCGTCGAAACCGAGTTCGAGGTTCCCGCGGCCGAAGGGGACGAGACGCCAGGGCGCGTCACGGTGATGGGCGCCGGCGGCAGCATCGAAGCCAATATCGATCGCTGGCGAGCGCAGTTCACTCAGCCCGAAGGCGCCGATGAAAAAGACGCCTCGAAGGTCGAAAAAAAGAAGATCGCCGGCCAGCAAGTCCATCTGGTGGATCTGTCGGGCAACTATCTGGATAAGCCTCCCCGAGCGGCGCAAGGCGTGCTGCGAGAAAATTACCGCATGCTGGCCGCCATCATCGAGACCACGCAAGGCGGCAAGCGGACCGGCAATTACTTCATCAAGTTCATCGGCCCGGCGAAGACCGTCGCCGATAACGCCCAGGGCTTCGAGAAGATGATCGAAAGTTTATCGGCCAAGTAAGATTATGAGAATTCAACAATTCCTGGACCACCACGGGGTGGCCAGCAATCCGTTCGCCGACGAAGACGCCCAAACCGATCCGGTGTTCAAGGAACACTGCATCGAGAATACGTACCATCCGAGTTGGGATAAGGTCTACGGCGATCCGGCCGAGCCCGCCACCTCGATCGTGTTCGGCGAAAAGGGCGCCGGCAAGACGGCCTTGCGGCTGCAGATCGTCCGCCATCTGACCGACTACAACCGCGAGCACCCAAGCGAGCGGCTGTTCGTCATCGAGTACGACGATTTCAATCCGTTTCTGGATCGCTTTCGCGACAAGCTCAGCGTCCGCCGCCGCCGGCTCGATCAGGCGCTCTCGCAGTGGAAACTGTGGGACCACATGGACGCCATCCTGTCGCTCGGCGTCACGCAGTTGGTCGATCGAATTCTCGAAAGGCCCCGCGCCGGCGGGTCAAAGCCGGCCGATGCCGGGCCGTTGGACGCCTCGCTGCTCGATCGCAACCAGGCCCGCGACCTGCTGCTGTTGGCCGCCTGCTACGATCAATCGTCGGCCGAAACCTTCCGCCAACGCTGGCATCGGTTGCGACGCAAGTTGAAATTCTCGACCTGGCGCACGAAATGGCCTTTCGCCCTGGGCGTCGTCTCGGTACTGGTGGTGTTCGGGTTGATTGCGGGCCTGCAAAAACCAAACTGGCTGGCCAGCCCCTGGCCCTATCTGTTCGCGGCGGCCGGCTGGCTGCCGTGGGCGGCTCGGTCCTGGAAATGGTATTGGCGGGCCCGCGGCGTGACGCGCCAGCTTCGCGTGGTGAAGCACGAAGCCAACCCGCTGCGCCAGGTGCTGATGCAGTTCCGCCCCGACGAACTGGCCAGCCAGCCGCTGCCCAACAAGGAGCGCACCGACGACCGCTTCGAGCTGCTCGTCAAGTTCCAAGGGCTGCTCAAGACGCTCGGTTTCGGCGGCGTGATCGTGTTGGTCGACCGCGTCGACGAACCGCACCTGGTGAACGGTTCGCCCGAGCAGATGCGGGCCTTGCTCTGGCCGATGCTCGACAACAAGTTTCTCAAGCACCCCGGCATCGGCTTCAAACTGCTGCTGCCGATCGAGCTGTCGTATTACATCGATCGCGAGGAGCGCGACTTCTACCAGCGGGCCCGGCTCGACAAGCAGAACCTGGTTCCTTCGCTGCTCTGGTCGGGCGAAGCGTTATACGACATCGCTAACGCCCGGCTGCAAGCCTGCGCGGCCAACGGCCGCTCGCCCTCGCTAAGCGAACTGTTCGATCCCTCGGTCGGCGAGCGGCGGCTGATCGACGCCTTGCGCACGCTGCGCGTGCCGCGGCACCTGTTCAAGTTTCTCTACCGGCTGTTCGTCTCGCACTCGAACGCCCACACCGACGAAAAGCCCGCCTGGCAGATTTCCAGCGAAACGTTCGAGTCGGTGCTGGCGCTGTATCAGCGCGATCAGGAGGCGTTCGATCGCGGGCTGGGGGCGGCGTGAGGCGGTAGAGCGCGGGGCCCGTAGGGTAGGGCGGCAGCCCCGCGCGCTTCGCGTATCGATGGCCGCGACGATGACACGGTAAGAACCTCTCGCCGCAATGCGCGTGGGGCTTCGCCACACCCTACGTGTCTCCGACCTCGAACCACCCTCACACGTCGATCGGCGCCTGGCCGACGTACATCGCCAACACTTGCGCCTGGACCTTGATGGCGCGGACCAGGATCCAGACCTGGTCGGGCGTGAACTTTTCGGGGTCGCTGCTGGCCAGTTGTTCGAGTTCTTGCATCACGGCGGCGTGCTGGTCGGTGGCGAGTTGCAGCCGCAGCGCGGCCTGTTGCCAGGCTGCGTTGAGCCGTTCGTCATCGGTCAGCGCTTCGAGGTCTTCGGCGAAGTTGCTCAGCAGCAGGCACAGCCGAGCCACGTCGCGCTCGGTGGCGGCTGGTTGAAGCCGCTGGATGCGAGCGGCCAGTTCTTGGCAATTCATGGTGCGGCCCGTAACGGTGTGGCGCAAGCTTCTAACATCAGTTTCGCGGGGATCGAGCGCGAGAGGCGGCGTTCGAGCACGCTGGTTCCTCGGACGAGATCGGCCGCGAATGCGGCGTTCGACGTCCGACGGGACAATCATTGTCTCGTTACCGAACTGTAGGTCGGCGCTCGACGTTGTCCACAGAACCTTGCGCCCGCATCGCATGCCCGGCGCAGGCGGCCGAGCCCGCACGTTCCGTGCGACCGGACGGCACTCGGTGTGCGAAAGCTGGCTTTTGATGCTTCGGCCGCGGGGCGTTCCCACAATATTAACCTCCCGCTCGCCCCGCCTTCTGCTTGCACTTCGCTCCCCGTCGGCTACCATGCGAACAATCCCCCGCCCGGCGCCGCTTCGCCCCGGCGGGATAGGCGGGCAACGGGAAGCTGGCGAGAGGGGCCGACGTGCGGCAACAGGCGGTTATCGAAAATCCGATCCTCAATTCCCCTTTTGAGGAGCCGCAGCGGCATTTTCGCTTCGACGAACACGGCATCACCAGCCAGGTCGTCGAACAGCGCCGGCCGAGTTCCTACTTCATCCCCATCGCCCAGCCCAAGAAAACGGGCAAAGAGCGCCAGCTCACCATCGAGGGTTGGACCGAAGACCGGATCGAGACGAACAAGACGGTCAACGACATTCGGCAGCGCGTCCGCCTTTGGCGCCAGGGCGGCTATCCCGATGTGACGCGCACGACGGCCCGGCTCTTGGAGCATTGGACCGACCCGGAACGCAGCCGGCGGCTGTTCTTTTGCCAGATCGAAGCGCTCGAAACGCTGATCTATATCACCGAGACGGCCAAGAAATACGGCGACGCCTGGATCGAAAACGACCTGCGGCAGTTCAACGCCAACGCCAACCCCGAGCTATTTCGCCAAGCTCTGAAGATGGCGACGGGCTCCGGCAAAACCGTCGTCATGGCGATGCTCATCGCCTGGCAGACGCTGAACAAGCTGGCCAACCGGCAAGACGCCCGCTTTACCGACGCCTTTCTGATCGTCTCGCCGGGCATCACCATTCGCGACCGCCTGCGCGTGCTGCTGCCGGGCGATCCGCAGAATTACTACCGCGGGCTCGAAATCGTCCCCAGCGATTTGATGGGCGAGCTGGGCAAGGCCCAAATCATCATCACCAACTTCCACGCCTTCGGGCGTCGCGAGCGCGTGCAAGCCGCCAAGCTGACCAAGGCCATTCTGGCCAACGGCAACGAATCGCCCTTCACCGAATCGGAAGGCGAAATGGTCCGCCGGGCTTGCCGCGGGCTGGGAACCAAAAAGAACATCATCGTCATCAACGACGAAGCCCACCATTGCTACCGCCGGCGGCAACAGGCCGAAAGCGAAGACGGCGAAAAACTGGTCGGCGACGAACGCAAAGAGGCCGAGCGCCGCGACGAAGAGGCCCGTATCTGGATCAACGGCTTGGAAGCCGTCAAACGCAAGCTGGGCGTGAAGGCGGTTTACGACTTGTCGGCCACCCCGTTTTTCCTGCGCGGTTCGGGCTACAAGGAAGGCACGCTGTTTCCGTGGGTGGTTTCCGACTTTTCGCTGATCGACGCCATCGAAAGCGGCGTCGTCAAGGTGCCGCGCGTGCCGGTCGCCGACAACGCGATGGAAGGCGCCATGCCGACCTATCGCGACTTGTGGCTGCGCATCCGCGACGACCTGCCCAAGAAAGGCCGCAGCCAGCAAACGCTGGCCGCCGAGCCAAATCTGCCGGCCCCGCTCGAAGGCGCCTTGCAAAGCCTGTACGCCAACTATGCCAAGTATTACCAGCGATGGCTGGCCAACGCCGAGGCCCGCGCCGACGGCCTGACGCCCCCGGTGTTCATCGTCGTTTGCAACAATACGAACGTCTCGAAGATGGTCTTCGACTACATCGCCGGCTGGGAAAAGCCCCTGCCCGATGGCCAAACCGCGGCCGTGCCGGGCAAGCTGCCGCTGTTCAGCAACGTCGAGGGCGATCGCTTCATCGTGCAGCCGAATACGATCCTGGTCGATTCCGAGCAACTCGAATCGGGCGAAGCGATGAGCGCCGAGTTCAAGCAGTTCGCGGCCCGCGAAATCGAGGAGTTCAAGGCCGACTATCGCCGGCGCTTCCCCGGCCGCGACGCCGACGACCTGACCGACGAAGACCTGTTGCGCGAAGTCATGAACACCGTCGGCAAGCCGGGCAAGCTCGGCGAGCAAATCAAGTGCGTCGTCTCCGTCTCGATGCTCACCGAAGGCTGGGACGCCAACACGGTCACGCACATTCTCGGCGTCCGGGCGTTCGGCACGCAGTTGCTTTGCGAGCAAGTCGTCGGCCGCGGCCTGCGGCGGATGAGCTATTCGACCGAGCGAAGCCAGGTCAAAACGCCGTCGGGCATCGTCGAAATCGAAGCCTTCCCGGTCGAGTATGCCGAAGTCTACGGCGTGCCGTTTTCGTTCATTTCGTCGTCGGGCGCCGGCGGCGAAGTCAAACCCGGCCCGCAGCCGACGCACGTGCGGGCTTTGGAAGATCGCATCGACCGCGAAATCACCTTCCCGCGGATTGACGGCTACCGCTACGAACTGCCGGCCGAACGCCTCTCGGCCCAATTCGACGAACGCTCGCAACTGGCGCTGACCACGGCCCACGTGCCGACGCAAGTCGAAAGCGCGCCGATCATCGGCGAATCGAGCATTCATCGCCTCGACGACCTGAAAGAACGCCGCGAGCAAGAAGTCGTGTTTCTGATCGCCAAGCTGGTGCTCGAACGATACTTTCGCGACGATGAGCACAACGTCAAGCCGTGGCTCTTTCCCGACCTGTTGGCGATCACGCGCCGCTGGCTGGCCGAATGCGTCACGCTCAAAGACGACACGTTCAAACAACTGCTGCTGTTTGCCGAAAACGCTCACGACGCGGCCGACCGCATCTATCAGGCGATCGTGTTGGCCGATCCCGGCCCCCAGCGGCTGCTGCCGATCCCCAAGCCTTACGACACGCTCGGCTCGACGCGCTACGTTTCGTTCGACACGATCCGCCCCACTTATCGCACCGACCCGGCGAAGTGCCACGTTTCGCACGTCGCCGGCGATACCGAGTCGTGGGAGCAGAAGCTGGCCGAGACGCTCGAAGACATGGACGAAGTGCGGGCCTACGTCAAAAACCAAGGGCTCGGCTTCACGATCCCCTACACGCTCGCCGGGCAGCAACACGCCTACATCCCCGACTTTATCGTGCTCTTCGACGATGGCCGCGGCGACGACGACCTGTTGAACCTGATCCTGGAAGTCAGCGGCCAGCGCGACAAAGACAAAGAGGCCAAGGTCTCGACCGCCCGCACGCTCTGGGTTCCGGCCGTCAACAACGCCGGCACGTGGGGCCGCTGGGCCTTCATCGAAATCAGCGATCCGTGGGACGCGAAGAACACGATTCGCAGCTTTTTGCAAACGCAGGCCGCCCCCGCGGGCGCGAAGGGATAGCGGACGAACAGGGCTCAAGCAGTAAACATAAAAAAAGGGGGAAGCTATGGCCTATGAATCGGTGAAAATTCGCGAGGTGGTCGAGCGCGCCGTCGCCCATTCTTGGAGCATTCCCGAATTCCAGCGAGGGTTCGTCTGGAAATCAACACAAGTCCGCGATTTGGCCGAGTCGCTTTGGTATGACTACCCGATCGGCTCAATTCTCGTGTGGAACAGCACCGGCCCCGCCGAAGAGCAGGTCGCTCGCGACGCCCAGCGGCCACGGTTATGGGTTGTTGATGGTCAGCAACGAACGACCGCCTTGTGCATTCTGTCGGGTCGCAAGCCATACTGGTGGCCGACCGCAGAAGAGTGGCACAAAACGCTAAAAAAGTACGACATACGGTTCGACGTTCATGCCAAGGAACCGCCATTCTTCCTCGTTGCAAATGCGGCGATCCGCAAAGCACACGGCGATCGCTACGTTCCACTGACGAAATTGCTTGTCTTGGATACGGCGAAAGAACAGGATCAGAAATCGCTCGAAGGGCTTGCGAAGGCCGTCAAGTTGCAGGGATTTTGCGATTCGATGGACGCGATGGAGGTCTATACCCGCCTGGACCGCGTTCGCAAGATTCGCGAGAAAGAGATGGTGACGATTACCGTCGATCACGAGTTGGAAGACGTAGTCGAAATCTTTTCGCGCCTCAATAGCCGCGGAACGCGGGTGACCGAGGCCGACATTTATCTGGGCGTTGTGGCCGCCCGGAATCCTGGCTGGGTCCGCGATACGTTTTTGCCGTATCTCAAGCAACTTGCTCAGGTAGGATTCGATCTGGATCCGAACCTGCTGTTCAGATGCATTACCGGGGTCGGGTCGCGCCGCGTTCGATTTCGCGAAATTGCTGACAGCTTCTGGGATGCTGATAGCGTCGTGCCAGTTTGGATGCGAACTCAGGAAGCATGGAAACGGCTTATCTCGCGATTTCGAGAATTCGGCATTCTCAGCAATCGGCCCATGCCCACCGAAGCGGCCCTTGTGACGATGATTAGCCTCATCGATAAGTTCGATGACCAGAACAAATTTAGCTTGTCTTTGTATTGGTTTCTGCAAGCATCGCGGTTCGGGCGATATAGCGGATCGGGAACCACGTCGCTTGAAGAAGACTTGCGCGAAATCCATGAAGCCGGCTCGCTCGAAGAGGCCGTCAAGCGGCTAATTAAGAGAGTGAGTGTCCCCGATACGCCATTCAAACCCGAAGATTTCTACGAACGCGAGTACACGGCCGGGCGATTTTGGCCGTTCTTCATGTACCTGCTTGCGTATCGCCGCAAGGCTCAGGATTGGGACGAACACGGCCACCGCATTGGGTTTGAAGGCGCCGAGTTGCTGGCCGATTTCAGGCCGCAGTTCCATCACATCTTTCCGAAGAAGTATCTTGAGGGCAACGTTGACGACAGCCTGATAGACGCAGTCGCGAACATCGCGGTCATTGGGCCGAGCATCAACATTCGCATCAGCGCAAAGTCGCCGCTCGACTACGTCGAGCGCTACCAGATTACGCCCGACAAGCTGCGCCAGCAGTTGATCGATCCAGAATTTACGAAAGTCTCGTTTACCGGCTTCGACGGCTGGTTGCGGCAGCGTGCCGAAGCGCTGGCGAACGCGGGCAATGAATTCATGGCCGAACTCAAGGGAAGCCTCTGAAGCATGGCAAAGCGCAAAGCCAAAGATGGGTCGTCGCAAATCGAGTCGGTGCGGCACAAGGATAAGCGAAAGAACATCCCGACGGAGGAGCTGCGCGATTTCGTGCGGGAGGAGGAGCAGCGACCGCAAACGGTGCTCTATCCGCGCGACCCGTCGCTCGATCCGCAGTTGGTGTGGAAGGGCAAAGACGAGCAAGACCGGCAAGATTTGGAAGTGCCGGCCGTGCCGATCTACATCCAGGAAAAGATTCACCCGCAGGCGCTGATCGAAGACTTCCGCCGCAGCGCGGCCAAGGCGCAAGCCGGCGACGAGCAACTCGACCTGTTCGCCGATTTCAACGGGCTCGACGATTTCGACAAGAAGGTCGATTTCTATCATCACGACCAGCACTGGTCGAACCGCATGATTTTGGGCGATTCGCTGTTGGTCATGACCAGCCTGGCCGAGAAGGAAGGGCTCAAGGGCCAGGTGCAAACGATCTACTTCGATCCGCCCTATGGGATAAAGTTCGGGTCGAATTGGCAAGTCAGCACGCGAAAACGTGACGTGAGGGATGGCAAAGTTGACGATGTGACGCGGCAGCCAGAGCAAATTCGAGCGTTTCGGGACACTTGGTCGCTCGGGATTCATTCGTATCTAGCGTATCTTCGCGATAGGCTGGTCGCCGCGCGAGAGCTGTTAACAGATAGCGGGAGCGTTTTCGTGCAAATTGGCGACGAGAATGTTCACTTGGTTAGGGGCGTGCTTGACGAGGTGATGGGAAGCGATAACTTCTGCTCGATCATCTCGTTTGCCACGACAACCACAACGACAGGTCGCCTGCTCCCCGGCACCACGGCGTTCTTGCTCTGGTATGCCAAGGACGCAACTCGGGTCAAGTATCGGCAGCTTTATCACGAGAAGGCGGTCGGTGGGTTGGGTGCCAGCAGCTACAGCAAAGTTGAGTTGCGCGATGGCACACGGCGGCCGATGAGCGAGGAAGAGCGTGCGAATCCCGAGCGTCTTCCAAATGGTGCAAGGCCATTCAGGCTGGACAACCTGACTTCTCCGCGCGTCCGCGAAGCGCGAACCGGATACTATCCAATCGAACTGGATGGCAGATCATTTCTTCCGCGAAAGGGCGAGTGGAAGACCAATAGCGACGGCATGGACCGCTTGAAAAGCGTTTCGCGATTGGCCGCCACCGACGGTGGCCTTTACTATGTGCGGTTTATCGACGACTTCCCGGCATATCCACTTAGCAACGCGTGGTCGGACACCGTGATTGCGGGATTTGCGTCTGAAAAACTCTATGTGGTTGAGACCGGCACGAAAGTCGTCCAGCGTTGCCTCCTCATGACGACTGATCCCGGCGACCTTGTTCTCGACCCGACCTGCGGCAGCGGGACGACGGCCTACGTCGCCGAACAATTGGGGCGCCGATGGATTACGATCGACACCAGCCGCGTTTCGCTAACGCTCGCCCGCACGCGGTTGATGGCGGGCAAGTTTCCGTATTACCTGCTGGCCGATTCGCCCGAAGGCATCCGCAAAGAGGCTGAGCTGACCGGCAAAACGCCTCCGCCGCACAAGACCGAGGGCGATATTCGCAAGGGCTTCGTCTACAGCCGCGTACCGCACGTCACGCTCAAGAGCATCGCCAACAACCCCGACATTCGCGAGGGGATGACCCGCGAAGAAATCGACGCGGCGATCGCCCGGCACGCCGAGACGGAAACGTTGTTCGACAAGCCCTACGAAGACGCCAAGCGGCTGCGCGTCGCCGGCCCGTTCACCGTCGAAAGCCTCTCGCCCCATCGCACGATCAGCGTCGAGGAAAAACGCGAGCTGGCCGAAGTCGGCCGCGGCGGGCAGACCATCAAGAAGTTCGGCCCCGACGAGTTCGGGCGGATGATTCTGGACAACCTCAAGAAAGCCGGCGTGCAGAATACGGTCAAAAACGAACGGCTCAAGTTCGATTCGCTCGAACCGTTCGCCGGCCACTGGTTGCACGGCGAAGGCCGCTACGCGGAGGCCGACGGGACCGAGAAGCGGGCCGCCATTTGCATCGGCCCCGAATACGGCACGGTCGGCCCCGAACTGGTGAAAGAGGCGGCCAAGGAAGCGGTGCGCGGCGTGGGGTTCGATTTGCTGATCGTCTGCGGCTTCGCCTTCGACCCGCACGTCTCGGAAGAAACCAAGCGCTACGGCACGCTGACCGTGCTGGCCGCCCGGATGAACCCCGACCTGGCGATGGGCGACGAACTGTTGAAGAAAACCGGTGCCGGCAATCTGTTCATGGTCTTCGGCGAGCCCGACATCGAGATTTTGGAACTCGACGACGCCGGCGAGCCGGTCAAGAAAAAGCCCAACGGCCGCAAGCCGCCCTCTCCCAGAGGGAGAGGGAGCAAGATCGCCGTCGAGATTCGCGGCCTGGACGTTTACGACCCGACGACCGGCGCGATTCGCTCATCGAGCACCGACGACATTGCCTGTTGGTTCATCGACACCGACTACGACGGCGAGAGCTTTTTCGTCCGCCACGCCTACTTCACCGGCGCCGACGAGCCCTACGAAAAGCTCAAGCGCGCCCTGCGGGCCGAAATCGACGAAGCCGCCTGGAGCCAGCTCTACAGCACCCGCAGCCGCCCCTTCGCCGTGAGCGAAACCGGCAAGATTGCCGTCAAGGTCATCAATCACTATGGGGATGAGGTGTTGAAGGTGTACAGCGTTTCGTGAGGTGGCCGAATCGTGGTCCAATCGCCGAACACCGAACATCACGTTGCCATGACGGTGCGCGGGTGGGCGAATTGCAACCGGCGAACGCAATTCGAGCGGATCGTGAAACGGGCCGGCTTACAGCCCTGGCCCGGGCTGTTTCATGCCATGCGAGCGAGCCGCGAAACGGAACTTGCCAAGCAATACCCGATTCACGCGGTAACTTCCTGCGATACGCAACTCATTATAGCGAAACAACTTAGCGGAGAGGACAGGATTCGAACCTGCGGACCGGTTACCCGGTCACGGGTTTAGCAAACCCGCGCTTTCGACCACTCAGCCACCTCTCCGGGATGATCGTGGTTCGTGCCGTGACGAAACGGCAGCGAGCTTGAAATTCTAGGCATTCCGCGGCCGGCTGCAAGACGTTTTCCCTGGCGTGTCTTGCGAATGTTTACCTCCCGCTTCAAGGCTTCGCATTCGAGACTGCGGAAATCGCAAACAAGTGCGTCTTCGTGGCGACGTACAACACCCTGCCCGCGGCGACCGGCGTGCTGTAGATCGACTGCCCCATGCCGATCTCCGCCAAAACCTGCTTCGTCCGCGAGAGCTTGAAAACGGTGATTTTGCCTTCTTCATCGCCCACGTAAACCCGGCCGTCGGCCGCCAGCGACGAGGACCAGACAGCGGCGAAGACGTCGTGGGTCCAGTAGACCTCGCCGGTGCAAGCGTCGAGGCAGTGAACCAGCCCGGAAAAATCGGGAAGCACGACCAGCCCGTCGGCGATCACTGCCGTGCTGATCGTGCGGTGCATCTGCTCTTCGAATTCGATTGCGCCGTTGCCGTCGGCGTCGTTCACGAGATAGTCCCAGACGAGGGCCGAGTTAGGATTGGCGACGGCCGCCTCGCCCGCATCGGGATTCACCGCCTGCAGGCGCCGCGGAAGCAGGCGGTTGCCGTTCTTCAAATCGACCGCCAGTTCGCTGCTGACGTCGCCGCGGCGGCCGCGAGGATCGATGCAGCACAGCCGGCCTTCGCCTTCGCCGTGCTCGGGATCTTCTCCGGTCGCGATATAGACGAAGCCGTCGTGAATCACCGGCGAGCCGATCAGATGATTCCGATACGCGCGGCGGGCGACGCCGGGCGGAGCGACAGGCAGCTTGGGATTGCAGTCGAATTTCCAGAGCAGCTTCGAGCCGCCTTTGCCATCGCCGGCCGGATCGAAGCTGTACAGCCAGCCGTCGCCGCCGCCGAAAAGCACCTGCGGTTGGCCGTCGATGATGCCATAGGACGGCGAGCCCCACTGCCCGTGCAGGATGTTTTCGCCGGGCGAGGCGTCGGTCCAAAGCACTTCGCCCATAATCTTGTCGAGCGCAATAAAGCTCGGCGCCTTCGGCGCTGGAATCGTCGTGTGGCCTTCATCGACGCCGTTCGAGCTGCAAACGAACAGCATGCGGCCGGCTGACGTCACCGAACAATTCGACATATTGTGCGGATGGACGCCGAACCGGTCGCGCATGTCGAGCTTCCAGACCACATCGGCCTCGTCGAACCATGCGTTGGGCTCGTCGACGAACGGACCGTCGTTTTCGCCGTCGTCAAACCCTTCGACGTCGAGACAAACTACTTCGCAGCGATTGTTGACGAACCAGAGCCGGTCGCCTTTGACAAGCGGCGTCGAGCAGACGCCTTGCATCGGATAGTCCTCTTCGCGGCCGGCGGGCAGCTTTTCGCTGGAATGTTGCCAGAGAAACTCTCCATCGTCCACACGAAAGCACAGCAGGCAGCCGAGATCGACCGAGGCCGGATAACGAGCCAAACGCGCGCCGCCGTTGTTCGTGCCGATGAACACCTTGCCGCCGGCGACTACGGGCGAACCATGCGCTACCGTCCCCAGCCGCGCGACCCAGCGGATGTTTTTCGCCAAGCCCGGCAGCCACTGGCCGGAATCTTGGTCGAACTCGCCCGGACTCCAAGTTTCGGGGAGATGCTGTCCGTCGTGAACGTTGTTCCGCGCCGGCGAACCGCCCCATTGCGGCCAGTTGTCGCTCGGCGCCGGCTCGGCGCCGAGGGCCGGTTGAACGACAGCGAACACTGTCATAATGCAACCAATCGTTGCGAAACAAGCTGACGCAAGCGACCATCGCATGGCGATTACCTCGGCTTTGCAGCAAAGCGGCCGAAGGGGCGGACGGAAATGGCTACTTTACTCGGCGGTTGGTTCCGGGCGATCTTTTCCGTGCGGTCGGGCCGACTGGACAAGCAGGCGTTTGTCCTCCTTGAAGCGGAACGGCTGGCCGCCGACGAGATCAACGCTGGCGATCGTCGGGCGCCAATACTTCTCGACGTGCTCGATCATCAGATCCGTGCCGGTGAAGTGATCGACGAACGGACGCTTTTGCGAGTTGTACATCGTGTCGGTCATGTCGCGCACCAGCACGACGTCGAAGCCGAGATAAGTCAACTGGCGGATGGCGAACGGCCGGCCCAGCACGCACATGTTCAAGTGGACGCCCGTCATGATCACGTGCTTGATTCCCCGGGCGGCCAGCAGATTGTAAACCTCCTGGCCGTTGTCGCTGATCGCGTCGGCTTCGTCGATCTCGATCGCGGCGATCTGCCGGCGCCAGGGAGCGGAGATTTCGCACTTCTCGCGGCAATCGCAGCCCATGTCGCTGTCGTCGATTGGCAACTCGCTCTCGCGAGCCTCGTCGGGCCAGCACCAGCACGTGCCCCAGCGGGTCTTCGTGGAGAGCTCGACCGGCGGCTTGGCGTAGGGCGCTTCTTGGGCGCGCTTGCGTTGGGGCGTGCCTTCATAGAAGTCGACCGTGGTGCTGGGCGCGTGAATGACGAACACGCCCTGGCGGCGAGCTTCCGCCACCAGGCGGTTGAGCGGCCCGGCAAGTTCGACCACGCGCGCGGCCGCGCCTTTGCACCAATGGTCGTCCCACATATCGCAGACGATGATCGCCGTCTGCTTCGGATCCCATTGGACCGTCTGCTCCACCGCTGCGAACTTCGCCGGCTGCGATTTTTCAACGCGAACTTGCCGCCGCGTGTGAAGCGTCAGTGGCTTGGTTTTGCCGCCGGCCTTTTCGCCGCCGACCAGCACGCCTGCAATCAAAACCACCGCGACGCTTGCGAAGCAACTCCCGCGCATATCTGGCTCCCGTGGGACGAAAATCGAATCAAACGCTTTCAATGTAATCGCCGCAGTGCGAGGAAAACAGTCCAGCGTTGCCCGCGGGCGGCCGATCGCCTAAAGTGGTTGGTGACGTGGTCCGTGGCCATCAATCTACCGACCCAGGGGGGGCTCCCGGCGCCGCTATGTCCGAAACGTTCGATCCCTACCGCAAGTGGCTCGGCATTCCGCCGAAACATCAGCCGCCGAATCACTATCGGCTGTTGGCGATCGAATTGTTCGAATCGGACGCCGATACGATCGCCAACGCAGCCGACCGGCAAATGGCCCACGTTCGGACCTTTCAAGCCGGGCCGCATTCGGCCCTGTCGCAGAAACT
>Ga0307372_10001876_pt1 | contig 35624 bp, 32 predicted proteins | sample OX1MG_FD_202533 | JGI IMG/M metagenome (GOLD analysis project Ga0307372, IMG submission 202533) | Soil microbial communities from Risofladan, Vaasa, Finland - OX-1 | ecosystem: Environmental > Terrestrial > Soil > Coastal area > Acid sulfate soil | place: Finland: Risofladan, Vaasa | collected...
GCTGGGCCGGGGGGCGCATGCCCACCGAAGCCGAGTGGGAGACCGTCGCTGTGGATCGGGTCCCCGAGGGCAACTTCCTCGACCTCTCGATCCTTCATCCGAGACCGACGGCCCAGAGCCCTTCGCTGTTCGGCGACGTGTGGCAGTGGACCTCGAGCTCCTACAGCCCGTATCCCGGCTTTCGACCGGCGCCAGGGGCGGTCGGCGAGTACAACGGCAAGTTCATGGTGAACCAGTACGTCCTCCGGGGCGGAAGTTGTGTTACCCCGTCGGACCACATTCGCGCCACCTACCGGAACTTCTTCCCACCATCGGCGCGTTGGCCCTTCACCGGTTTCCGCCTGGCGCGCGACACCTGAGGTGTCTTTGTCCTCGGCCACGCCGTTGATGGATGTCCACCTGAGCGCCGACGACCTGCGCGGCGCTCTGGAGAACGACGTGCGAACCGGCTTGACCGCGCCGCACAAGTGGCTGCCTCCGGTGTGGTTCTACGATGATCGCGGCAGCCAGCTCTTCGACGAGATCACGCGTCTGCCCGAGTACTACCTCACGCGGGCCGAGCGAAAACTCCTCGAGGACCACGCACCCGAGATCGCCACCACCGCTGAGGCCGACACATTGGTCGAGCTCGGAGCCGGCACATGCGACAAATCACGGGTCCTCCTCGATGCCATGGAGGCGACGGGTGGTCTCCGTCGCTACGTCCCCCTCGACGTCAGTGACGGCACCCTGTGGACCGCTGCCAACGCGCTCGCGGATGAGTACCCAGGTCTTCTGGTCCACGCCGTGGTGGGGGACTTCCACCTCCACATCGACCGGGTACCGAGTGAAGGACGCCGCCTCGTCGCCTTCCTCGGTAGCACGATCGGGAACCTGACTCCGGAGCAGCGCAGGCGCTTTCTCTTCGACCTCGACTGCATGATGAGCCATGGCGACCGGCTCCTGTTGGGGACGGACCTCGTGAAGGACCGGGACCGCTTGCTGGCCGCCTACGACGACTCGCAAGGGGTCACCGCGGCGTTCAACCGGAACGTCCTGCACGTCCTCAACCGCGAACTGCACGCCTCGTTCGATCCCGACGGCTTCCTACACGTGGCCCTGTGGAACCACGAGGAGAAGCGCATCGAGATGCGCTTGCGGTCACTTGCGGACCAGGTCGTCTCCATCGCAGACCTGTCGATCGACGTGACCTTTGCCACCGGCGAGGACCTCTTGACCGAGATCAGCTCGAAGTTCACCCGCCAGGGTGTGCAGGACGAGCTCTATGCGGCGGGTTTCCAGGTGGACTCGATGTGGGAGGCCGCTGGAGGCGACTTTCTCCTCACCCTGGCCCGACCGTACTGCTGACCCGGCGCGTCAGGACCTGGCGGTCACCACCCCCGTAGGTCGACGGGCCAGGTGTCGATCACGTCGTCACCGTCCACGAGGAACATCCGCTCGTGGTACGCCACGGTGGGATCGACATGGGACGGGATCACCCGGACGCGGTCACCGGGCCGCACCCTGTCTCGGGGCGCGAACGTGAGGTGTTCGTCGGAGCAGAACCACACGTCTGCCCCTTCGATGGTCGGATTGCCGTGATCCATGCCCAGCGCCTTCACCCCGCAGTCGGCCACGGCCCATCCCGGCGAGACCGAGACCACCGTGGCGAGCACGGTGAGGGCCGGGCTGAAGGGCAGCGAGAGCTTGCCGTAGGCGCTGTCCATCAGCGCATAGGAGCCCGCCTGGATCTCGGTCGCCGCCGTGTTGATGTCGTAGGTCCCCGTCCCACCGGCGGAAATGACATCACCCCCGACCTCGCGGTGAGCCACGAGAAGCATCTCCATGGCGACGCTGACCATCTCGATGCGGCGGGCCCGGTCTTCGAGGCCAACGACGTGTCCCTCGTAACCCATCACCCCTCTGACCACCAGCCCTCGGTCCTGGGCCACCTCGGCCAGGCGCCCGGCCGAGTCGGGAGCACACCCACAGCGCGGCAGCCCCACGTTCACGTCGACGACGACTTCGCCGATCCCGGCCGCCACCGCCGCGGCGACGGTCTCCGCCGAGTCCACTGCGACGGTGACCCGGGCACCGCAGCGCGCCAGCCGGCCGAGCCGCGTCACGTCGAGCACCTCGTTGGCCAACAAGAGGTCGTGTCCCAGGCCGGCCCGGGCCAACCCTTCGACCTCGAGCGTCGTCGCACACGTGAACCCCCGGTGACCGTGGGCCGCCTGCCGGGCCGCCAGCGCCGTGCACTTGTGCGCCTTCACGTGGGGCCGAAGACGCTCGCCGGGAAGCGCTACTGCCATCGTGGCGAGGTTGTGCTCGAGGGACGTGGCCTCCACCAGCAGCGCCGGGGTGGTGAGATCCCCGACTCTCACCGGGCGGTGGGACGGGTCGAGCCCAAGATGCCCTCGATGGCCCGCTGCAGGGATCCCTGGAGCACCGTGGTGGTCACGTCGGCCCGACTGCGTTCGACCACGGCCCGCAGAGCGTCGGTGGCCCGTCGCAACCCGCCCGTGATGGCATCGGGGTACTCGATCGTGACCAAGGTGTCGTAGACGTCCTCCATGGCCACGAGCAGTTCCTCGCCCCGAGTCGTCTCGCCCGCCCGTAGACGATCGAGGAGATGGCGGCGCAACTCCGACGCCGCTTCGGCCAGGCCGTTGAGCCAGGCCGCCAACCCGACTCCGAGCTCCTCAGGCCCCGGGAGTGACGCGCCGTGTACGAGGGCCGAGGTCAGGCGGGCCTCGGCGAGCTCCTTCTCGGCATCGTGGAGGAACCCCGCCGCGGCAAGCCTCGGGTGAGGTGCCAGGGCCTCTTGGGCGCGACGCAGACTCTTGTCCGCTTCGGCAACCCGCGCCTCGGCCTCGGCGGGCTCCAGACGGTGCACGGCACGAATGGCGAGCCCGCAGGATCGTATGGTCGCGCGACACGATGCCAGCGCAGTCTCTCGGGCTCGGTGCGACGCCTCGAGCGAGGCCCGGGCCTGGACGCCGAGCCTGGCCAGATCAGCGCTGCGCACCTCGGGAGTCACCCGCGATGACGTCAGCGGGCGGCGCGGCGGATGACAATCGTGGGCTCGTCCTCCACCGGCTCGGGAAAGTACCGGAGCTTGGCGGCGCGCTCGGCGGCCCGACTACCGAGACGCACGACCATCACCACATAGATCGCGCTTCCCACGACGGCCAACGCAGTCACGCCGAGCAACGGTCGCAGGGCCGGGATGGCGCCGAGCACCCCCGACCCGAAGATCACACACGCCATGGCACACAGCACGTCACGGCGTCGCTTGCGGGCCTCGGGACAGAAGAAGTGCTCGGGCCGTTGCGAGGTCGAGGCGCCCCCGGGGCCGAAATTCGGAGAGGCATCGGGTCTGATCAAGATAAGGCCGCGACCCGAGACCCCCGAATGGCGTGACGCCCGGCGAGACGACTCGTCGGGCTGCGTCGTCATCAACCGGAAGGCAGGAGGAACCACGGATGGGCCGGTGCGGCGGAGGACGCGCAGCTGCTGGTGGAACTCACCGATGGAGTCGCCCGACCGGCGGTCGGATCGGCGTCGGAGAAGGCTCGGTCCCAGCACCGCCACCCAGACCACACCGAGTATCAGGAGGACCACGATCGTCAAGAACCCCTCGATCTACCTTCCGATGTCGTAAAACCCTACTGAGAACAGCACCACGATGGGTGGATGATCGGAAACTGTCCGTGTGTTCGACCCGTCCTCATCCGCACCATCCGCGTGTCACGACGCCCGAGCGGTCCACCGATCCCCGGCCCGGGCCACGATGACGGGGACGTCGAAACAGGCCGAGACCGCGGCTGAGGTGAGCACCCGCTCCGCCGGTCCGGCCGCGACGATCTCACCACCGCGCAGGAGCGCCACGTGGGTCGTCCCGGGGGGGATCTCCTCGACGTGATGGGTCACGAGCACGAGTGGTGCGGCGTCAGGAGCAGCCGCCAACACGGCGATGCGCGTTACGAGGCGCTCCCGCGCGCCCAGGTCGAGACCGGCCGCCGGCTCGTCGAGGAGCAGGAGCTCAGGCTCACCCATGAGCGCCCGGGCCAGGAGCATCTGCTGACGCTCGCCTTCGGACAACACGCCGAACTCCCGCCACGCCAGGTGGCCGAGGCCCGCGTCGGCGAGCAACTTCTCGGCTCGGGCGTGATCGTCGGGCCCGTAGCGGTGCCACCATGGCTCGAGCGCGGCGTAGCGCCCCGTGAGCACCACGTCGTGCGCGCTGAGGGTGGGCCGCAGGCTCCGCAGGATGGCCTGGCTCACGAATGCCACCCGGGTCCGCAGGGCGCGAGCGTCGGTGCGCCCGTAGCGTGCCCCGAGCACCTCCACGGACCCCCGGGTGGGAAGCAGCCGCATGCCCGCCACGCGCAGCAAGGTGGTCTTGCCCGAGCCGTTGGGCCCGAGCACGGCCCAGCGCTCGCTCGGCCACACCTCCCAATCGACGTCCCGGAGAATGGCCCGGCCGTCCCTCACGACCGACACGGCCCGAAGACCGACGGCGGGCATCGGTGGGTGGAGGTCGTGAGCGGACATGGGACCAGTCTCCGGTGCGCCGAGCTGGGTCGCCAGCCCGGAGGCCAGAGGCCGTCAGGAGACGGGAAGGCGCCTCGCCACCCGGCCCGCCAGCCCGGACACCCACTGGACCCAGAGCCTCTCCCCCATCAACCAGAGCCACAACTCGCGGCGATAGGAGATGATCACGTCGACAAACGCCTCGCGGTCCATGCCCACGGGCTCGAGCGCCGGTCTCCACCGCTCCCACAGCCACACCCCAACACAGATGTCGTCGGAGAAGCCGTCGCGCCAGTCCGTCCCCGCCAACAGCGCGTCACGCAAGGCGTCGCGCATCTCGAAGGGCTCGTCGGGGAGATCGAGGCGGAGTCCCTCGGCCGGCTCCACCACACTCATGATGTGGTGCTCATGAATCCACGCTCACCGATCCCGCACAACAGGGGCGCGGTCGGTGCCGCGGTAGCTGTCGAGGTGCTCCGCGTAGTCGATGAACAGGGGCCCATCGGGGTCCAACTTCCGCTGGAGGGTTCGGTTGGCGATGCGCTTGTCCAGGTTGTCGAGCCGCACGAGCGCTTCGCGGTCGTCGAGGTCGCGGACGTCGAGGCGGCCTCGGGCCCGGTCGAAGGCAAGACGGCCGACTTCGGTCCGCACCAGCACGCTGGACCAGCCCCCCAGTGACCCGACGCTGCCGATCGAGAGATCCGCACTGCGGCCGAGGAAGTCGGCGCACTCGTCACAGCCCTTGAGCGCCGAACCGTGGAAGTCCTTGATGGGCTCGTCGACAGCCACCGAGCCATCGCGGTACTCGACGATCATCCGTCCGTGGATCACGTCGACCTTGCTGACTCGGTCGAGGTCGAGCCCCCGCTTGTCCCGCAGCTCACGGAGCATGAGCGCCTCGTAGTCGAAGCTCTTGGTGCACAGCAGCGCGATCGTGAGGGCCACGGCGTCAATCCGATGCGCGCCGGTCGGCCACCGCCGCGCCTGCATGGCGCGGATGCCTTGAATCTCACACGGGGTCCCCACCACAGCCAACCGTGGTTTGGGGGGGAGGTCGTAGCGGCTGAGGTCGAGCTCGGCGAGGGCCATGGTCTGGTTGTAGAAACTTCCCGCCGCGCCGATGATCTCCTTCGCCGTCGTGGCGACCGTGGCGATCCCCTTCCAGGGCTCGTCGGGGTCGTCGCTCGGGCGCGACACCAGGGCGCCGTCGATGTCCCCGCCCGCCAGCAGCGCCAGGAGCATCGCCGTCACCACGCCGCCGTCCTGGACGTCGTCGGCGGGAACCCCGGCGCGCACCGCATACTCCCCGATGACCGCTCCGAGCCCGTCTCCGGGGGGCCCACCGGTCAGCTTCCAGTAGGTGTCGGCCGAGTCGGACTTGATGACCACGGGGACTTCCTTGGCTTCGGAGTCCGTCGTCGACGGCGGCCACAGGGCCTCGTAACGGAGCCCACCCCGGGGACAGAAGTCCCAGCACAGCGAGCATCCGGTGCACATCTTGACCAATTCGGGCAGGCCACTGTCCTTGTTGACGCCGATCGAGTTCGACGGGCACACCGCCACGCAGGTGCCACATTGGATGCAGCGGTCGGCGAAGATGACCCCGGCCTCGAGCTCCCAGAACCAGGTCTTGCCCGGTGGCTCTACGACCCCGTTCATCTCGTCGCGGATGCGAAATCCCTTCATCGGTTCCCCACTGGGGCGTGATCCGAGTCGAGCCCCGCCAGCGTGGCCGCCAGCTCCTCGTTGGGGACACGACGAGCCCAGTTGTGGAAAGGCTCACCATCGCGACGTTCGGACTGGTAGCGACGGACGGTCCGCACCAGCGCGTCGGGGACGTCGTCGACGGGTCGGGCGTTCTCGATCCAGTCGATGAAGGCCGAATCGGGCCCGAGGGACCCACCCATGCCGATGTCGACGGCTTCTTCGATCCGCTCCCCCACATGGGCGACATCACCTCGGAATCCGATGTCGGCGATCTGAGGCTGCGCGCACGAAGCCGAGCAACCCGAGAAATGCATGCGGATGACACCGGCATCTTCCCGCCGAGCCGACGTCCCGCCCACAGCCGGACGACCTTCGAGCGAGTCGCCGGCCAGTTGGCCGTCGAGCCAGCGCGCCCAGCTGACGGCGCGCTCTTTGGTCTCGACCACGGCGAACCGGCAGAACTCGTTGCCGGTGCAGGCCACCACGCCCCGCTCGAAGGGCCCGGGGAACGGCGAGTACTTGCTGAGCAGCTCCTCGTCGAGCAGCGCATCGACCTTGTCCTCGGGCACCCCGGTCAGCACGAAGTTCTGATCGGTGCCCAGGCGCAGGGTCCCGTCCCCATAGGTCTTGGCCAATCGGGCGGCCTCCACGAGCTCGATCCCCGACATCCGGCCCACGGGCACCGAGCAACCCACGTAGCGCAATCCCGGGTCGATCTGGGCATGCACCCCGATGTGGTCACCTCGATACCGCGTGGTGAGCTCCTCGCCGGCGGGGACGAGCTCGAAGCGGGCCCGGGCGGCGAGCTCGGACCGGAACCGCTCGGGACCGAGCTCTTGGACCAGGTACCGCATGCGGGCCAGGCCCCGGCTCTCGCGGTTCCCGAGCTCGCCGAAGAGCTGGGCGATGGCCCGGGTGATCTCCACTGCTTGGTCGGGTCGCACGAAGACGTCGATGTCCGAGGCCATGCGCTCGCCGTCCGATAGCCCACCGCCGGCCAAGACGTTGAACCCGACCGTCCCGTCCGCGGCCCGGGCCGGCCACATCCCGATGTCCTGGATCTCCGCCTGGGCGCAGTCCTCGCGGCATCCCGTCACGCTCATCTTGAACTTCCGAGGCAGATTGGCGTACTCGCGGTTGCCGGTGAAGAAGTCCGAGATCGCCCGGGCCACAGGCAGGGCGTTGAGGACCTCCTCGCCGTCCACGCCCGACACCGGGCACGACAAGACGTTGCGAGCCGAGTCGCCACACGCTTGGACCGTGGTGAGCCCGACATCTGCGAAACGCTCCCAGATCCGAGGGACATCGGCGATGCGGATCCAATGGATCTGAATCGTCTGTCGGGTCGTGATGTCCGCGTACCGGTTGCCGAACACCGCACTGTCTTCGGGGCCCTCACCGAAGGCGTCGGCGGCCACGCCGATCTCACGGGCCTGGTCGGCGCTCAACACCCCGCCGGGCACCTTCACCCGCATCATGAAGGCGTCGCCCCCTTGGCGCTGGGGGTAGAGGCCCACCCACTTGAGGCGTTCGGCCTCGCCTGGCACCTTGGCGATGGCGTCGGGGCCTTCCTTGGCGTAGCGGTTGATCACCGCGTCGGCGACTTCGAGGGGGTGGCGTTCGAGCTTCCACCGTTCGATCTGGTTCAGCTCGCCGACATGGCGGTAGGGATGGACGAAGTGCATCCCCCGTTCGTTCCCCCGGATTTGGACGCCCAGGGGGTTGTCCGGATCATGGGCCATCAGACGTGCAGGCCACACTCGGTCTTGCCCATGCCCGACCAGCGTCCGGCGCGAGCATCCTCGCCCGGTGCCACCGGGCGCGTGGTGGGGGCGCACCCGATCGACAGATAGCCCTGGGTCATGAGGGGATGCACCGGCAGCCCGTGGTCGGCCTCGTAGTGGGCGATGTCGGCGTCGGTCCAGGTGGCCAAAGGATTGATCTTCACGAGGCCACGTGCCTCGTCCCACGACACGATGGGGGCCGTGGCGCGCGTGGCGGCGTCGGTGCGCTTCAGACCCGTCATCCATGCGGCGCGGCCTCGTAAGGCTCGGTTGAGGGGCCCGACCTTGCGGAGCTCGCAGCAACGGTGGGTCCCACATGGCCACGCGTCGGCCTCGGCTCCAGGGGTCATGACGCGGAGGTTCAGGTCATACCGAGCCCGGACCTCCTCCACATAGGCCAACGTCTCGGGAAAATGGAATCCGGTGTCCAAGAACAGCACCTCGATGCCGGGGTCGACCTCGACGGCAAGATCGATGATGACGCAGTCCTGGAACGAGCACGCCAGGCTCAGTGCTCCGCCGAAGCGCTCGACGCCCCAGCCCATGACCTTGCCCGCCGGTGCGGTGTCGAACTCCGCGGCACGCGAGGCGAGCTCTTCGAGATCGACCTTGGTCTCGGTTCCTCCACCCATGGTCCACGCTCCCCGTCCGAATCGGTCTTGCCTCAGCGCTGGCTGTGGCGGTGGGTTCCAACGCATCGTGGCCGGTGGCATGCCTTGTCCGGTCAGCCAGCCGGTACTATATATGACTAATCAGATCGGATTTTATCCCTTTCCAGATCGGTCGAATCGCTTCCAGACGGCAACGATCATCGGCGCCACCCGAAACGACTCGGAGCTGCCCTATGACCACCGTGATCGACGCCCCGACCGGCACGACGGGCCGGACCCCGGTCCCGCCGGGCCCTGATCACCTCGACCTCCTCGAAGCCCCATGCCGTATTCGTGATGCGGGAGGTGGCGGCCGGACGTGAGCGCCCTGTCTCCTCTTCGGCGGCGGCAAGAACTCCGCCGTCCTGCTCCGCCTGGCGGAGAAGGCCTTTCGACCCGGTCGCTTCCCGTTCCCCTGCTCCACGTGGACACCGGCCACAACTTCGACGAGGTCCTGGAATTCCGGGACAAGGCGATGGCCGATCTCGGTGAGGAGGTGCTCGTCGCCTCGGTGCAAGACTCCATCGACCGGGGGCGGTCCCGGACCCGGGCCCGCTGGGGTCGCGCAACCGGCTCCAGAGCGTGACGCTCCTCGATGCCATCGCCGCGCACGGTTTTGACGCATGCATCGGCGGGGCGCGACGCCACGAGCTCAAGGCCGGGGCCAAAGAGCGCGTGCTTTCGTTCCGCGACGCCTTCGGCCAGTGGGACCCAGCGTAACCAACGGCCCGAGTTGTGCCACCTCTACCACGGACGGGTTCGCACCGGTGAGCACCGGTCGTCCCGACTCCCGACGAGGTCGTCGAAGACCCCATGGTCCGGTTCCGGACGGTGGGTGGCTCCACCGGCACCGGCACCGGCGCGGTGCGCTCGGAAGCCCACGCCGTCGACGATGTGATCGCCGAGATCGCATCCTCCGGGGTGAGCGAGAGGGTGCGACCCGAGCCGGCGACCGCTTCTCGGAGACCTCCATGGAGGGCCGGAAGCGAGAGGGCTACGTCAGAGAAGACCTCGACCGTCGACGACGGCACACGTTCGGACCCGGCGGTGCCGTCGTGGTGCTCCCCGGGGGCCAGCGAAGCCGGATCACCTCGGTGGAGACCTTTGACGGACCTCTCGACGAGGCTCCCGCGTCGCTCTCGGTGACGGTCCGAGTCGACGATGAGCTCGATGTGTCGCGTGGCGACCTCGTAGCCCCGGCGGAAACCGCTCCCGAGGCCGTGCGGCCACGCTGTGCTGGTTCGCCGAAACACCCGTCGAAGCGGGGCGACGGTTCCGAATCATGCACATCACTCGACTCACCCCCTGCACAGACGCTGCCGGTCCTCTCCCGCCTGGACGTGGGTCGCTAGAGTTCGACGGGCACGTTGGGTGCCAACCAGATCGGTGTCGTGAGACTTGCCGTGGGAACCCTCTGGCCGTCGATCCCTATCGAGCCAACCGTGTGACCGGGAGTTTCGTGATGATCGACGAGCAGACCAACGCCACGGTGGCAGCGGGCCTGGTGGCCGTTCCCGAGTTCGCGGCTGTTCCCCAGAGGTGACGGTGGGCGTCGACGCACCGATCTATCCAGTCGGCCTCGTGGTGAAAGGGCGACGCTGTCTCGTCGTCGGTGGGGGTCACGTGGCGGCGCGCAAGATCGGCGGCTTGCTGGCCTGTGGCGCCGCGGTGACCGTCGTGGCCCCCGAGGTCCACGTGGCCATCGGAGCGCTGACCGACTCAGGAGTCATCGCCGCGATCGACGGGTCACCACTCGAGGTCCACATCCGGCCCTACGCCTCGGGCGAGGCGGCCGACTACCTGTTGGTGATCTCGGCGACCGGGAGCCCGGCCGTGGACGAGGCCGTCTACCAGGACGCACAGGCGGCAGGCGTCTGGGTCAACGTCGCCGACGACCCCTCTCGTTGCAGCTTTATCCTGCCCGCGGTGGCCCGAGACGGCACGATCTCGATCGCCGTGTCGACCGGCGGCGCCAGTCCCGCCCTGGCGGGATGGTTGCGCGACCGGGCGGTGAGGGAAATGGGCCCTGGAATGGGCGATCTGGCCGCACTGCTCGATGAGGGACGCCGACGCATCCACGATCAAGGCAAGAGCACCGAGACCATCGATTGGCGCAGGTTGCTCGACGGGCCGCTGCCCGACATGGTCCGCCGGGGCGACTTGGACCACGCGCGCTCCGAGCTCGATGCGTTCCTACGCGACCAGAGCGCGCCACCCTCGTGAACCCGGTCACCACCCGAGGCCCGTCACCCGGGCGCGCAACGCGCTGATCGGCAATACTCTGCCCGTGGCTCCCACCGAAACCGCAGCGCCCATCCGGCCCCGGAAGCGATCGGCTCCTGAGACATCGGTTCCCGATGCACCACCGTCGGAGGTTCCCAACGACGAAGAGGTGATCGGAGCGATCATTCTCGCCAGCCGCGTGATGGTCGCCATCGCCGTCCGGTCACTGGCCGGAAATCCCGACGACGTCACCCTCCCCCAATACCGGACGTTGGTCGAGCTCACCTTCGGAGGGCCGAGACGGCTTGCCGATCTGGCCGAGGCACTCGGTGTGAGCCCGTCGACGGCGACGCGCATGTGCGACCGCCTGGTGCGCAAGGAGCTCGTGTCGCGCACCCGCGACGAGCTCGACCGGCGCGAAGTGAAGCTGGCCATCACGGTCCTGGGGCACAGCGTGGTGACCGACGTGATCGAGAGACGCCGGGCCGAGGTACGCGACCTGCTCCAGGCGATCCCCGTCCCCCTCCGACGTCAATTGGTGAGCTCGCTCACGTTGCTCGCCACCGCAGCGGGCGAGGCTCCCGAGCTTCACTGGGGACCGGGCTGGTACTAGGCCGACCCAGGCTGCTGGTGGTCGAGGGGGAACTGGCTTTACCTTCGCTTACACGACCGACTGACGCTGGTCGGCTGTGTGACGCTGGTCGGCGGCGTCGGTCATGAACTGCTGGCGCTTGAGCACTTCCAGGGTGTCTTCGAGCAGCGACCTGTTGACCCGGATGAGATTCGCCACAATTCCGAGTGTGACCGAGACGAACGAGGCGTTGAGCAGCACTGCCCCGATCACGAGCGATTGCAGGTGGTGGGCGCCGTTGGGATTCGCGACGGTGAGCACCAAGTAGAGATAGTGAATGAAGGGAATCAATCCCAGGACGAAGAAGAATCCTCCGATGCTGAGGAACACGGTGTAGGGCTTGTACATCGTGAAGGCATTGAGCATGGCGACCATGCTCTTGCGGACGTGCTCCCATGACGACTTGAAGAGCCGTGACTCGCGGGTCTTCGGATTGGTCTCGATGATGATGGTCGCCAGCGCCAGGCGCTTGTTCGCCGCTTGGATGGTCGTTTCCGCCGCGAAGTTGAAGCGACCGATCAGATTGAGCTTGATGGCGGCCTCCTTCGAGTAGGCACGAAAGCCACTCGTTCCATCGGGGAGGTTCGTTCCGGCCGCCAGATTCATCACGCCGGTCCCGACCTTTTGCAGGACCTTCTTGGTCGGCGAGAAGTGTTCGATCGTCTGTACCTGCCGGTCGGCGATGACCGTGTCCGCTTTTCCCTCGAGAATGGGACGGATCAGATCTGGTATCCGCTCTTGGGGATACTGGTTGTCACCGTCGGTGAGGACCAAGATGTCCGCACCGAGCTCCAAGGCGCGCTGAATCCCGTCGCGAAGGGAGTGGGCGAGACCCCGGTTCCCGGGATGGTGCACGAACTCCGTGACACCCAGGGACCTGGCCACCTCGACGGTCTTGTCTGTCGACCCATCATCGATGATGAGCACCTCGATGCTGTCGATGCCGTCAATCGTGTTCGGGATCGTGCTCAGGACCAACGGGAGCGTCGTCTCCTCGTTCAGGCACGGGATCATGATGACGAGTTTCATATGGTCGAGGCTATCCCAGGGCCTTGACGCGGCGGTTGAACCGTTGGGGTTCTGCCACGATCCTCACAGCGTGGCCCAGCGTGCGAAGCGACTGGCCCAGAGGCCTTCTGGCTGTGGAAAGGTTCGGTTCGTCAAGCCACCCAGACGGTCTTGGCCTCGCAGAATTCCTTGATCCCCAGAGTCGACAGCTCCCGGCCGTACCCCGAGCGCTTCATCCCTCCGAAGGGCAGCTCGACCGTTGACGCCACCATGGCGTTCACGAAGACCATGCCGGCCTCGAGACCGTCGACGAACATCGCCCGCTCGTCGGCATCGCCCGTCCACACACTGGCCCCGAGCCCGAAGGTGGAGTCATTCGCCATACGCAGCGCATCGGCGGGGTCCTCGGCTTCGTAGAGCAGGGCGACCGGCGCGAACACTTCCTCGGTGTCCACCCGCATCGACGGCGTGATACGGGCCAGCACCGTCGGAAGATAGAAGAAGCCGGCTCCTTCTCCGGGCCGACCTCCGCACAACACTGCCGCACCCTGGGCGCGGGCGTCCTCGACCTGCTCATGGACGTCGTCGCGACCCTGGGCTGTCGCCAGTGGCCCCACATCGGTACCCGGCTCCATGGGATCGCCCACCACGAGGCCTCCCATCGCTTCGGAGAACGAAGCCTCGAACTCGTCGTAGATGGCACGGTGCACGATGAATCGTTTGGCCGCGATGCAGCTCTGGCCGTTGTTCTGGACCCGGGCCTGGACACCGACCGCCACTGCTCGATCGAGATCCGCGGACGGCAGCACGATGAAGGGGTCGCTGCCCCCGAGCTCCAGCACCGACTTCTTGATGGCTCGTCCGGCCACCTCCGCCACCGACCGACCCGCACCCTCGGACCCGGTCAGGGTCACGGCGCGCACGCGATCATCTTCGATCAGCCCCGCCACGCGTTGGGAGGGGACGAGCAGGGTCTGGAAGGCACCCGCCGGATATCCCGCCCGACGGAAGACGTCTTCGATCAGCAACGCCGTCTGGGGCACGTTGGACGAGTGCTTCAGCAGACCGACGTTTCCGGCCATGAGCCCGGGCGCCGCGAATCGCATCACCTGCCACATCGGGAAGTTCCAGGGCATGACCGCCAGCACCGGGCCCATAGGCTCGTAGCGAACGCTGCTCGCACTCGCGGTCGTGCCCACCGGCTCTTCAGCCAGCAGAGCCTCGGCGTGGGCCGCGAACCAGCGCAATGCTGACGCGCACTTGGCCACCTCGCCCTTGGCCGATGCGAAGGTCTTTCCCATCTCGGTCGTCAGGACCCGGGCGATGTCGGGAAGCTCGCCCTCGAGGAGATCGGCGGCGCCGATCGCCAGGCGACCTCGTTCTTCGAACGAGGTCGTCCGATAGGCGGCAAAGACCCGCTCGGCGAGGTCCAGCTTGGCCTCCACCTGCTCGTCGGAATCGGGCTCGAAGACCTTCTCGGTCTCGCCGGTGGTGGGGTTGACAGTGGCGATGGTCATGACCAGATCATCGCCCACCGTCGAGGGTCCCGGAACACCACCCGTGCTCAACGTCGCCACGGGTCAGGTGCCACACCGCCTACGGCCGGGTCAGCTCCCGCCGTCGGGGCCCGGAGCATCTCGTCGAAGCGCTGTGGGGAGGTCGCGACGGACAAGCTTGCCCGTCGCCGTGTGGGGGAGGGCGTCGACGAGGAAGTACTTCTTCGGACGCTTATACGGCGCCAGGTGTCCGGCGGCATGACGGCGAAGGGCGTCCTCATCATCGAGGCCTACGACCGCGGCGCAAACACGCTCACCCCACTCGTCGTCGCTGACGCCGAAGACCGCCACCTCGACGACACCGGGGACCTCGGCGAGCACGGACTCGACCTCGGCGGGATACACGTTGACGCCGCCGCTGATGATGAGGTCGTCGCGGCGGCCGTCCAAGAAGAGATAGCCATCCTCGTCCAGACGGCCCACGTCGCCGACGGTGAAGGCGTCACCGCGCCAGGCCCGTGCTGTGGCATCGGGGTCGCGCCAGTACTCGAACTTGGCAAACCCAGGGGCGTGACACCACACCAGGCCGTCCTCGTCGACCTCGAGCCGCCGTCCGGGCCGGGCCCGGCCCACGGTCCCCGGACGTTGCGACCATTCCTGCGGTGAGCACACAGTGAACTGGCCTTCGGTCGAGCCGTAGAACTCCCACAGCACGCCGGGCCCCACCCTCTTGAGCACGGCCCGCTTCAGCGAGTCGGGACACGGCGAGCCGGCGTGCACCAACAGGCGCAGCATGGCGAAATGGTCTGAGGGCCCCGACTCGGCCATCACGCGACGGAGTGCCGTGGGCGCCATGAACGTGGTCGTGGGCCGGTGATGATCGAGTGCCGCCACCGCCACAGCCGCATCGAAACGGGGCAGCACCACGACCCGGCCGCCCCGCAGGAGCGCGGCGCCGGCGAGGCGGACAGAGACCGAGTGGTACATCGGCGAGCATACGAGGTGCGTATCTCGATCGCTGAAGCCCCATAGGTCGGCCTCGTCCTCGAACTGGGCCTTGGCGTCGGCGTCGTCGAGCACGCCCGACCACACCCCTTTGGGTCGGCCCGTGGTTCCCGAGGTGTAGTGCATCGGCCGCACCAGCGGATACGGGGCCAGATCGGCGGGCGGGCCCGAAAGCAAGGGGGTCAGCGCCGAAGGCTCGGTGATCACGAGGGCGGGCTCGGCGTCGGCGATGAGCACGTCGCGCTCGGTCGGGAGGAGGGTGGCATTGAGCAGGACCGGAACAACGCCGCGCCGGGCGGCAGCCAGAACACACAGAAGGAGGTTCGCCGAGGACGGCAGGTAGAACGCCACGCGATCGCCGCGTCCGAGGCCCTGTCGATCGAGAGCACCCCCAATCCGTCGTTGGGCGTCCTCGGCCGGACCCGGTTCGACTATTTCGACGTCTGCGATATGGGCCATCACCGCGACGGCGGCGCGGTCTGGTCCAGCACCGTCGGGCCACGGTCGGCTCCGGCCCCGAGGGTCTCGACGGTCGAGGGTGTGCCAAGGTCGCCGAGATCGGCGAAGAGCTGCCCGCGCCAGAGCCCGATGGCGACCATGATGGCGAAGAGCGCCACTCCCGACACCACCGTCACGGTGCGGATGCCCACGACATGGGCGACGGCCCCCTCGACGACGGCACCCACGGGGTAGATGACCCCCAGCACCATCATGTAGAGCCCCAACACCCGTCCTCGGAATTCCGTCGGGGCGCGTCGTTGCACGACAGTGTTGAGGCCGGTGAGCACGCCGATGTAACACGACCCCACGATCAAGATGGCGAGGGCCGACGACCACAACGACGGCGTCACCCCGTAACAGACAAGGGCCAGGGGGAAGGCCACGAGAGCGCCGACGACGAGTCGACGACCGAAGGCTCGTGCCAGGGGAGCAAGCACCAAGGCGGCACCCACGGCTCCGACGCCTTGGGCCGCCACCAGCGCCGTGTAGCCACCCGCGCCCCGACCGAGGCCGTTGATCGCCATGGCCGGGACGAGCGCGATGAACGGCGAGCCGATGAGGGCGACGATGCCGATGAGGACGATGGCACTGCGACAACCCGGCTCTCCCGCCGCCACCCGGACACCTTCGGCGATGCGCCGCAACGTCCGGCTCCCCCGGTCGATGATCGTCTCTCTGGCCGGGAGCCGCACGACCGCCAAGGCCGCCACCACGGCTCCGAAGGAGATGGCGTTCACGGCGAAGACCCATGCCGCCGATCCCGCCAAGAGGACGATGCCGGCGAGTGCGGGGCCGATGACCCGACCCAGATTGAACTGCGCCGATGACAACGACACCGCTCCGAGCAGGTCGTCCGCCGGCACCAGGTCCGGGATCATGGCCTGATACGTCGGAAAGCCCACCGCAGCAGCCACGCCGCCGAGGAAGGCCATCGCCAACAGGGCCCACGACGGGGCGTGGCCGGTGGCGTACAGCGCCGCCAACAAGGCCGCGAACAACGTTTCCGCCAAGGTGGTGATGATCAGCCACCGGCGCCGGTCGAGGCGGTCGGCCAGTGCACCGCCCAGAGGCGAGAGCACACCGATGGGGATGAACGCGGCCGCCGCCACCGCGCCGGCCCACAGAGGATCATGGGACCGATGCGTCACGACATATCCCAGCGCAATTGTCTGCATCCAGGATCCGACATTCGACACCAACGCCGAGGTCCAGACCAGGGCGAAGTTCTTCGACCGCAGGGGCTGCAGGGAGCTCAACACCGTCCGTGGAGGCTACCGCCGCACCGTCGGTGTCGAATCGGCGGTCCAGGACCGTGCCGGCACGGCCTCTTCGAGAAGGCGCGAGACTCCACCGATGGACCAGAGCATCGAGAGGGCGCGCCAGATCGTGGCGCACAGCGCGCGCATCGTCGTCCTCACCGGTGCGGGCATCTCCACTGACTCGGGGATCCGCGACTTCCGTGGGCCCAACGGGGTGTGGACCAAGGATCCCACTGCCGAGAAGATGGCGACGCTCCAGACCTACATGTCCGAGCCCGACGTCAGGCGGCGGGCGTGGCGCAACCGCTTGGAGTCGCCCACGTGGGAAGCCAAGCCCAACGCGGGGCACCGTGCCCTCGTGGATCTCGAGCGGCGCGGGGTCCTGCATACCCTCGTCACCCAGAACGTCGACGGCCTTCACCACGCCGCGGGCAGTGACCCGGGCCGGGTAGTGGAGATCCACGGCACCATGAGAGCCGTGATGTGCATGTCCTGTGGCCGGCGCAGTCCCATGCCCGAAGTGTTGGAGCGGGTGCGCGCCGGAGACGAGGACCCCGCATGCACCGACATGGTGGCCGACGCACCGTGTGGAGGCATCTTGAAGTCGGCGACCATCAGCTTCGGCCAGGACCTCGTCGTCGGGGACCTCGTCCGAGCCGACCAAGCAGCACGGGCCTGCGACCTCGTGCTCGCCATCGGCTCGACCTTGTCTGTCTACCCCGCCGCCGGGCTCGTGCCTACTGCGCAGCTCGCCGGGGCCGGCGTGATCATCGTCAACGCCGATCCCACCGAATACGACTCCATCGCCGACGTGGTGGTCCGAGGTCCGATCAGCGTCGTCCTGCCCGCCATCGTCGGGCTCTGATCCACAGGAGCGCGACCTCAGAGGCGCGGAACCTCAGGCAGGCCGAACTTCAGAGAGGCCGAACCTCAGAGGGATGGGGCGTTCGAGGTGGAGATGTAGTTCACGAGGGCCAGGCACATCTCGTCGGACGAGCCGTCCCCCCACGTGACGTAACGGGGAGGAAGCCTGCGCAGTTGCGGCAGCTCTTGACGAAGCGTCGGATCGTAGGTGCACGTGACCTGAATCGTGTCGCCGGCCTTGGTGGTGACCGGTGTGGCCAGGTTGTACGAGCGCTGGTAGTCGAAGTTGTAATTCGTCACGTCGAGCAGCGTCTTCGCATTCGGCGTGCCGGCATCGAGCACGATCTTCATCCCTCGCCCGAGCAGGTGCATGTGGGCGGTCAACCGGACGATCGTCCCGCTCGGAGCGGGCCATGTGCACGACGTGGTGTCGCCACCGGGCGGGTCGGCCACGTTGCGCCCACAGAACTGCTCCAGGAAGTTCACGAACTGGATGGCGCTCTGGCCGAACCGCTGGCCCGTGTCGGCGAGCGAGGCGTTGCGGTCACACAGCGGCCCCGCCACGCCCGTGGGACACGGGATGTCCGGCGGTGCGGGCAGGAGGTCGAGGTGCAAAGGGGTGAGGTCGGTGGTGGCGGGCACGGTGTGCAGGACGAGCTTGGCCCGCACCGGCTTGTCTCCGACGAGCAGGTTGTAATGGATCTGCATGATGACGAGGCTGCCCGCCGGGAACGGCACACCGGTGCCGGCCGGGACGGTGTCGAGTCCGTGCCCGGGTGCCCAGGCAGAGAGCCACGGAGTATTGGAGACCTGGGCGAACGAGGTCCCCGGCAACGGCGACTCCCCGAAGCACGTCCAGCCTTTGCCGACGTCATCGGCCAAGTTGGCCTGGCTGGCGAGGCTCGGGGGGACCAGGAAGAGAATGGCGTGGTGGACCTCGGGGCTCTCGGGGAAGAACTCGCTCGAGACGATGGTGGAGTCCGTTGTCACGTGAGGATCGACGAGCGTGCAGTGATAGTCGTCGGTGCCCCCCGCCGGCGCCGACGGCGTGTAGGAGGTCGGCGACTGCAGCGAGATCTCCTTCACCGGAGGGCTCGCCGCGCTCGCCGTGGTGGCCGCTTTGGCAACGTGGCCCGGGCTCGATCCACACGCCGCCAGTCCCATGGCAATAGTTGCGGCGACAAAAAGAACGCGAGTAGCGGCAGGTACGGCGATCCGTCGACGTTTCACGTCGCAAACGGTAGCCCATCGGAGCCCGAAACGACCGGGCGGTGTCGTGGGCTCCCCCGAAGGTCTCGGCCGAGTCCGGCCGACTGGCGACGGTGAGAGCCCGAAGCGAGACTCGCAACCCGTGAGCACCCCAGGGCCGGGTCGTGGTCGATCCCGCGTCGGCTGGCGATGCGGAGGCATCCTGAGCGTCCTGGCGCTCATGGCATCGGCGTGTGGATCGGGCCCACCTGGGCCGCCGGGGGCCGGCACCGGCATCGTCCAGAGCCGGCCCATCCCGGGGTCGATCAGCCATCTGGCCTTCAAGGACCAACGGGGTCGCAGCCTGGAGCTCTCCTCGTTCCGGGGCAAGACGGTGTTGGTCGTTCCCTTCCTCACCCTCTGCGCCGAGATCTGTCCCTTCGACACCGGAAACCTGCTGCAGGTCGAGCATTCCCTCATGCGCGACGGGAGTGCCTCAAAGGTGCAACTCGTCGAATTGAGCGTGGACCCCACCCGTGACACTCCCGCTCGGTTGGCCGCCTACGCCCACCTCACGGGCGCATCGTGGGAATTGCTGACCGAGACCCCTGTCGAGGCCACCGAGGTCGAGCACTTCTTCGGCTGGGACGTCGAGCGCGTCCCTGAAAATTCACCACCGTCGGTGGACTGGTGGACGGGCAAGCCCCTCACCTACGACGTCGATCACTCAGACGGGTTCGTGATCATCGACACCCACGGAGCCGAGCGGTTCTCGACGGGGGCGGCACCGGACTTCCACGGATCATTGAACCCCACCCTGCACCGGTTCCTCAGCGACCAGGGTCTCGATCACCTCGCCCATCCCCAAACGCCAGGATGGAACCCGACGATCGCGCTCAACACGCTCGGCTGGGTGTTGCAGCGGCCCTTGCCCCTCGTGGGGGGTTGATCGAACCCGGCTGCACCAGCACGAGTGGGCCGGCAGTTCACTCAGCGGCGGGGGGCTCTGTCGATCGCGTGCCGGCGCGCTTGCGTCGAGGCTTCAGGGCGAACCACCAGACACTGGCGATGGTCCCGGCGAGTCCCACCGCCGCTACCAAAGGCTTGACGAATTTCCGACCGCTGCTCACAGTGCAACGTTACCGGCCGAGCGCAGCACTCTGACGACGGCGGGGTCCATCCAGGTCCGAAGCGGTGCGCGGTTCAGCCCTCGGTGGAGAGAAAGACGTTCTTGAGGTCGGAGAACGACGCCATCGCCTCCATGCCGAGCTCGCGTCCGAACCCCGATTGCTTCATCCCGCCGAACGGTGCGTTCACGCGAACCGAGGTGTTGGAGTTCACCGAGAGCACCCCGGCTTGGACGGCTTTGGCCATGCGCAGGGCACGACTCGAGTCACGGGTCCAGATCGAGCCCGACAGTCCATAGGGGGTGTCGTTGGCGAGCGCCACGGCATCGGCCTCGTCATCGAAGGGCGTCACCGCCACGACCGGGCCGAAGATCTCCTCACGCCAGACCCGCGCCTGTGGATCGACCGGCGCCAGGACCGTGGCCGGAAACCACCACCCTGGCCCATCGGGCACCGGACTGGTTCCGACGATCTCGAGGCCGGTGTCGCCCGTGTGGAGGTACCCGTTGACCCGGGCCCGGTGGTCGTCGGACACGAGCGGGCCCATCTGGGTGGCAGGGTCTTCAGGATCGCCCACCACGAGTGCCTCTGTGGCTGTCACGAGGAGCTCCACGAAGCGACCGAACGCCGCCCGCTCCACCAGGATGCGGCTGCGGGCGCAGCAATCCTGGCCGGCGTTGCCGAACACGGCGAAGGGCGCACTGGCTGCGGCCCGCTCGAGATCGGCGTCAGCGAAGACGACGTTGGCGGACTTCCCTCCGAGCTCCAAGGTGACGCGCTTGATCGTCCCCGATGCACGGGCCATCACGTCTCGTCCCGCCTCGGTCGACCCGGTGAACGCCACCTTGGCGACGTCGGGATGCTCGACCAGGACGGTTCCGACTGTGGTCCCCCGTCCGACCACGACTTGGAGGACACCTTCGGGGATGCCGGCGTCGAGAGCGAGCTCAGCCAACCGCACCGCCGTGAGGGGTGTGAGCTCGGCCGGCTTCACCACCACGGTGTTGCCACAGGCCAGGGCCGGCCCGATCTTCCACGAGGTGATGGCGATCGGGAAGTTCCAGGGCACGATGGCGGCGACCACGCCCAGAGGCTCGGGCCAGGTGAGGTCGACACCGCCCGCCACCGGGATGGTGGCGCCTCGGTGCTTGTCGACGGCGCCGGAATAGAAATGAAGGACGTCGGCGACCATGGCTACTTCGCCCCGGCTGTCGGTGATGGGCTTGCCCACATTGCGGGTCTCCAGCAAGGCCAGCTCTTCGGCATGGGCCTCGACTTGCTCGGCGAAACGCCGCAACAGTCGCGTCCTATCCCCCGGCGCCATGTCGCGCCAGGCCGGGAACGCCCGGACCGCCCGCCCGACTGCCGCGTCGGCCGCCTCTTTGCCCTGACGTTCGATCTCGGCCACCGTGAGCTCGGTGGCCGGATTCACCACTCGAACGATGCCCGCCGAAGACGAACCGGCGACAGAGCTCATCGCACCGCCTCGACCAAAGCCCGGAAGAGACGTTGGTCACCGTGCTCCTCTGGATGCCACTGGACGCCCACCACGAAACGCGCCCCCGGGAGTTCGACCGCTTCGGCGATGCCGTCAGCCGACCTCGCCGTGACGACGAGCCCGTCGCCCAACCGGTCGATGGCCTGATGGTGTGAACAGGCCACCGTGGTCTTCTCCCCCACGATCTTCGCCACCGTGGAGCCTGCCTCGGTGGTGACCTCGACCTCGGCGAAACAACCTCGGGCCGGCTGGTGGCCGTTGTGACCCACGACATCGGGCACGTGCTGGAAAAGAGTGCCTCCGAGCTCGACGTCGAGGAGTTGCATCCCCCGACAGACAGCCAGCACCGGGAGGTCGACGGCCAAAGCGGCACGGAGCAACGCCAGCTCGCTGGCGTCGCGTCGTGGATCGACCCCCGACGTGGCGGGGTCCGGCCGCTGTCTGTACAGAGCGGGGTCGACGTCCCCACCACCCACCAGCACCAGCGCGTCGATGGCCCGGACAACGCTCGAGGCGGCCTCGTCCGTACTGACGCCGCCCTCCCACAGAGAGAGCAACACCGGACAACCCCCCGCTCCTGCCACGGTGTCGACGTACGAGGCAGGCAACACAGAAGCCAGCCGATCCCACGGGCCCCACGACGCCTGCTGGTGATATGTCGTGACCCCGACAATGGGCGTGGCGCGCGTGGCCATAGGACCAGTATCACACCGGCGCCGCGGGTCTTCGGCCCCGGTCGGGCGCGGGGCCGACAACCCGATGCCGGGGCCACGAGCGCCTGAGCCGTGCCGGGTATGGTCGTGCCGTGACGGCGCGCCTGGCGGGGAAAGTGGCGGTGATCACCGGGGCGGGAAGCGGTATCGGGCGGGTTGCTGCCTCGCTGTTCGCCTCCGAAGGCGCCGCCGTGGTCGTCGCCGATGTGGTGGCCCAGGCCGCTCGCGACACCGTCGAGGAGATCGTCGACGCAGGTGGGCGAGCCGTCGCCGTCGCCGCCGATGTCTCCGACGAGTCCCAGGTGGCTGATGTCGTGACCGCGGCCACCCAGCAGCTGGGCGGACTGCATGTGCTGTTCAACAACGCCGGGATCTTCCCCGGGGACGACGGCGGGGTCCTCGATACTCCCCCGGCAACCTGGGACCGCGTGATGAACGTGAACCTCAAGGGCGTGTGGCTGTGCTGTCGCGCTGCGGTCCCCACCATCGTCGACTCCGGTGGTGGATCGATCGTCAACGTCGCGTCCTTCGTGGCCCTCATGGGTGCCGCCACCGCCCAGGTTGCCTACACGGCGTCGAAGGGCGGCGTGCTCGCCTTCACCCGTGAGCTGGCGGTGGAATACGCCCGCCAGGGAATCCGGGCCAATGCACTATGCCCGGGCCCGATCGAGACGCCACTGTTGGAAGAGCTTCTCTCTGACCCCGTCCGCCGCAACCGCCGGCTCGTGCACATCCCCATGGGCCGCCTGGGGCGACCCGAGGAAGTGGCTCGGGCCGCGCTCTTCTTGGCGTCCGATGAGTCCTCCTTCATGACGGGCTCGGCGCTGGTCGTCGACGGCGGGATCACCGCCGCATACGTCACCCCGGAATAGGCGGGGGCCCGCCCGCGCTCGGCATGCTGGACGCCGACCATCCTCCGTGCCATGGTGCGAGCATGCTGGACCGAAGCGAGCTCACCAAGCGCATCACCGAGGGATCGATCGACACGGTGGTGGTGGCGTTCCCCGACATGCAGGGACGCCCGGTCGGCAAGCGGGTCACGGGCAGGTTCTTCCTGGACCACGTCCTCGAGCACGGCATCGAGGCGTGCGACTACCTCCTCGCCGTCGACGTGGAGATGGAACCACTCCCCGGCTACCGGTTCGCCAACTGGGAGACCGGGTATGGCGACGTGGTGGCTCTGCCCGACCTCGCCACCTTGCGGCTCCTGCCGTGGCTCGAGGGCTCGGCCATGGTGGTCTGCGATGTGGTGGACACCAAGGGTGGCCCTGTCGAGGTGTCGCCGCGACGAATCCTGGGGCGACAGGTGGAACGGGCCCGAGAGCTCGGACTCGACATCCGATGCGCCACCGAGCTCGAGTTCTACCTGTTTCGCGAGACTTTCGAGGAGGCTTCGGCACAGGGTTGGCGTGATCTGCACCCCCATGTCTCGACCATCGAGGACTACCAGCTCCTTCAGACGTCTCGCGAGGAGTACGTCCTACGACGGATCCGCAATGAGATGGTGGCGGCCGACATCCCCGTCGAATTTTCGAAGGGTGAGGCCGGCCGCGGCCAGCACGAGGTGAACGTAACCTACGGGCGGGCCATCGAGGTGGCTGACCGACACCTCGTCTTCAAGAACGGAGTCAAGGAGATCGCTGACCAGTGCGGCCGGTCGGCATCGTTCATGGCCAAGTGGTCGATGGACGAGGTGGGCTCGTCGTGTCACATCCACGCCAGTATCTGGGACGCCACGTCCGGTGCTCCGCTCACGTGGGGGGACGACGGGCCCTCGAATCTCTCGGAGGTGGGTCGGCAGTTCCTCGCCGGGCTGCTCCTCGGTGCCTGTCAGCTCACGTGGCTCTGGGCACCGTATATCAACTCGTACAAGCGCTACGTCCCGGGATCGTGGGCACCGACCGCGGCAGTGTGGGGTGTCGACAACCGCACCTGTGGCTTCCGCCTCGTCGGTCACGGCGAGGGCCGCCGGATCGAGTGCCGGATCCCCGGGGCCGACGTCAACCCGTACGTGGCACTGGCGGGCATCTTCGCGGCAGGCCTGTGGGGTGTGGAGCAGGGACTCGAGCTCGGTGCGCCCTTCGAGGGCAACGCCTACAACGCCACCGACGTGCCGCGCGTGCCGAGGACGTTGGTCGAAGCCATCGACGAGCTCGAGGCGTCACCGATCGCCCGCCATGCATTCGGCGAGGACGTCCACCACCACTTGCTCAACACCGCCCGACAAGAATGGGCCCGATCCAACCAGGTGGTCACGGATTGGGAGCTGAAGCGGAACTTCGAACGCATCTGACCACGGCCCGTCATGTGGCCACAGGGTGGCGTGTCGTCAGAACCGGTTCAGCCGGCGGTGGATGTCCTTGGTCTGTTTGTAGAGATTCACGAATTCGTCGTAGAGCTCTGCGTACACCTTGCCGGCGACGGGATCGGGGTCATACGTCCTGCCCACCTCGACCATGCCGGGGATCTCCTCGACGCGGATGCGGCCCAGGGCCAACAGTGTCAGGAGCCCAGCCCCTCGGACATTGGCGAGCACGGGATCGACGACTTGGCGGATCCGCCTGCCCATGGCATCGGCGTGGATCTGGGACCAGACATCGGAGTTGGCCCCGCCCCCGATGAACGCCAACGTCTCGAATTTTCGACCCACGAAGCGTTCGACTGCGCCGAGCAACCACCGGCTGTTGAGCGCCACTCCTTCGTAGACGGCGCGCACGAGGTCGTCACGAGAGGTAGACAGCGACAGGTTGTGGAAGCCGCCCCGGATGGTGTGGTCGTCCACCGGCGAGCGCTCACCGTTGAGCCACGGAGTGAACATGGCCCCGTGCGAACCCGGTGCCACCTTGGCCGCCACCTCGTCGAAGTGCCGGTAGACGTTGTCGATGCCGGGATGGGGCCCCTTGCCGTCGAACAGCACCCTCTCGGCCAGAAAGGTCAGGCAGGCTCCGGCGGTCTCGTGCTCGTCGGCGACCATATACCGGCCGGGAATGGCGGCCGGTATGGCGGCCACGTTTCGAATGGCGTCGGTCTTCTTGAACGGCACGTGGCACGAGATCCACGACGAGGTCCCGATGTAGATGTGCCCGTCGTAGTCGGCGACCGCCCCCGATCCCACGGCGGCGGAATGGACGTCCCCCGTCCCGGTCACGACGGGCACACCAGCGGGGAGCCCGAGCTCATCGGCGGCCTCGGCCCGCAGTGTTCCCATGACCGTCGCCGACGGGACGAGGTCGGGCAGCTTGGACCGGTCGAGCCCTGACATGTGCAACAACGACGGGTCATAGTCGATCGAGTTGATGTTGCGGTTGTCGGTGACCCAGTGCGCCGCGATCGAGTCATAGGACGCCGAGAAGCGCCCGGTCAGGCGTTGGTTCAACCAGTCCACCGGCTCGAGGAACTTGAAGGTGGCGTCATAGACCGCTGGTTCAGCCTCTTGGATCCACAGGATGTGCGCGGTGGGATCCTTCCCCGATTGGCTCGGGGCTCCCCCGGTGAGCCGGATCCAACGCTGGATCTTGCGCACGTCGTACCCGAGAACACTCACCTTCCCGCCCATCTGGCGCCTCATGGCCGAGCTGCCCCGGGAGTCCATCCAGATCACCGCACGGCGCAGCGGGGTCCCTGTGGCGTCGACGGCGACGGTCCCGGACCACTGCGCCGTGCACCCCACACCGATGATGCTCGAGGGGCGGACCGAGCAGTCGTCGAGGGCACGACGGGTTGCGGCCACGATGGCGGCCCACCATGCCGCCGGATCCTGTTCGGCGCCACCGCCCGGCAGGAGATGCAACTCGACGGGCTCCGACGCGCTGGCGGCGATCCTCCCGGTCGGGGAGACCAACGCCGCTTTGGGCCCACCTGTGCCCAGGTCGACGGCGAGGACGAAGACGTCCTCGGATCCTGGTCCCGCTGACGCGCCATTTTCGCTGCCATCGGGCACCATTGCCGCAGCCTAACGCCGCCTTGCGGGCAGACTGTGGCCCGTGCGACTGATGCCAAGCTTGCTTCGCACCATGGTGGTGGTCGTCGCAGCAGGGTTCTTGAGCTCGTGTTCGAACCCGTCCAAGAACGCCGTCGCACCCGAGCAGCCGACGTTGTCCTCGGTGGTGGGCGGACGCTTCGTCTCCAAGATCGAGCTCGACCACGGTGGCCTGATGGTGGCGCCCGCACCGAAGACGAGGCCACGCGTATCCGCCACCACGGCACAGGCCTTGTTCCGCGCCACCGATGCCGTCAACGGTGCCTATCGCTTCGCCGTGCTCGGGCTCGGCCTGGCCACTGTCTCTCGCCATGTGTCTGTCTCTCCCGATGTGTCCCCGGCGACCACCGCCACCGCACCGGGCACGACCACAACGACGATGTCGGGTTCGGGCACCGGCACCACCAGTTCGAGCAGCGCCACCACCGCGACGACGACCACAACCACGGTCACCGTGCCGGGCACGACCACCACTGCGATCGGGGTGGGCCCGGGTTCCGATCATGCCACGAGCTCCACGACGGCTCCGCCCACCAGCACCACGCTTCCGCGCTATGACAGTCGACTGGCGTGGGTCGGGATCGCTTGGGGAACCGACTGTCCAGCGCGCCCCGGAAGCCCCCTTGCCACGCGCTATGTGGCGGTGGTCATCGATGCCGGCACGGGTCGAAGCGTCATCGCCTACACGAGCCGAAGCCCACTGGCCTGTGCCGGACCGGACCTTCCACCGAGTATCAGCGTCCCCGCCGAGCTCGTCTCGATTCCCTGGGTGCCGCTGGGCCCGACCAGCACCTCGGTGCGCATCACGTTGCCGACGTGCAGCACCTATTTCGGCTGGACCGAGGTACCGGGACCGGGCGCATCCACCGTGCAGGTCGTGGCGCGCAAGCCTTTCGATCCGAGCTGTGGTTCAGTCGCCGCCAGCACCCCGACCGTGGATGAGGTCGTTCCTCTGGGCACGGCTCAAGCCCAGGTCCAACACGCCAAGCTCGGTCCGGTTCAAGCCTTGCGCACCCTTCCGGGCGGCTGACCCTGGCGCTTCGACGCCGCGGGCAGCCGGGCGGTCCTCAGACGGAGGTGGCGGGATGACGGGGCTCGGTGATGAGCGCCACCTCGGGGGGAAGACCCGTCACCTCGACGTCATCGCCGTCGACCTCGACGGTGACGCGCGATCCGGCCAGGGGGATGCCTGCCACTTTCAGATGCTTCATGCCCTCGGGCAGCATCGGTGACAACCAGGTCTTGCCATAGGGCACCCACGGGTCGAGACGGAGCATGGTGCGCAAGCACAGCAGCGGCGAGGCCGCGGCCCAGGCCTGGGGCGAACACGATGTGGGGTAGGCGACCGGCGACGAGAACTCCGAGCGGTCGAGCCCGCAGTAGAGCTCGGGAAGGCGACCGCCAAGGCTCAACGCCGCGTCCAGCAGTGAACCGATCAGTCGCAGCGAGTCCTCCATGAACCCGTACCGGGCCAGCCCCGCCGCCACGATGGCCGTGTCATGGGGCCAGACTGATCCACAGTGATAGCTCATGGGGTTGTAGCCCCCCATCGACGACGCCAGGGTGCGGATGCCCCAGCCGCTGTTCAGCTCGGGTGACATGATCCGGTCGGCGACGACACGGGCCTTGTCCTGGTCGACGATGCCGGTCCACAGGCAGTGGCCGATGTTGGACGTGAGTGAGTCGATGGGCCGTTTGTCGGCGTCGAGGCCGACCGCGAACCACCCCCGATCCTCGAGCCAGAAATCCCGGTTGAACTCGGTCTTCAGTCTGGTCGCCTTGGAGCGGTAGCGCTCGAAGGTGGCTTCGTCCCCGGCCTCGCGGGCGAAGTGGGCCCGAGCCAGGTACGCGCTGTAGACATAGGCCTGGACTTCACACAGGGCGATGGGTGCATGGGCCACGGTCCCGTCGCGATACCGGATGCCGTCGGCGGAGTCCTTCCACCCCTGGTTGGCGAGACCCCGGTCGGTCATGCGCTGGTATTCGACGTAGCCGTCACCGTCGAGGTCACCGTGATTCTCGATCCACTCGAGGGCCCGCTCTGCGTTGGGCAGCAGCTCGTCCACGACCTCGCGGGCGAGACCCCAACGCCGCAGCTCACCGAGCAGCATGACGAAGAGTGGCGTGGCGTCGGCGGTTCCGTAGTAGATGTTCCCCCCACCGAGCGACAGAGACGGTGCGTCTCCGAAGCGCATCTCGTGGAGGATCCGCCCTGGCTGTTCTTCGCTTCTCGGGTCGATGTTCTTGCCCTGGAAGCGGGCCAGTGTCTGGAGGACCCCGAGGGCGAGGTCGGGGTCCACGAGCAGCGCCATCCACGACGTGATGAGAGAGTCGCGGCCGAACACGGTCATGAACCAGGGCGCGCCCGCGGCCAGCACCACACGCTCTGGATAGTCGGGGTCGAAGATCCGTAGCGCTCCCAGGTCCTCCGCGCTCGAGGCAATGACCGTCCGCAAGCCGTCGTGATCGGTCTCGATCTGGGGCACCTGGCGACGCCACTTGGCCAGTCGCTCGGCGGGGGCGGCGCGGTCGACCGGCTGCCCGCACAGATAGCGGGGATCGACTGCTTTTCCTTCGATCACGGGATGGAACTCCAGACACCCAGTCCATTCCCCGTGCGCAGGAACGATGGCCTCGAAGCTCACCAGGCCGTCGGAGGCGAGCGCCGGGGTCGGGAACAGGTGGACGACCAGCCCACGGCTGACGGTTCCCCGGCGATAGGAGAACTCGAGCTGCCCATCGCTGTGCTCGCGGGTGATCTCCCCGTCGGAGTTCCCGAACCGCCCTTCTTTCACCGCGAACAGGTCCGCGAAGTCCGAGTCGATGAAGAGCTCCACCGAGCAGAAGGTGGGCTCGTCCCCGAAGTTGCGGATCACGAGGTCCTCGCGCATCCCCTGGCCCACGTACCGGCGGCGGAAGACCATCAAAGTCGAGTCGGCGAGGCCGGGCCGAGGCGGGCACCGGGACACGAAGGTCGCCGAGAAGGGGTCGTTGGAGACCACGGCCAGCGACTCGGGCTTGGCCCCGTTCACCCGTAGTTCGAAGCGGGACAGGATCCGGGTGTCACGGACGAAGAGGCCTTCGGCCGACGGGGTGACGACGTCGCCCCCACGCCCGCTGATGGTGAAGGTGGACTCGTCGACCAGGGTGACGACGCCGCCCCCCTGGCCCAGACCCGCCACCTTGCCGCTGAAGGTCCACGGGTCGCTCACCCGGGGGACGCTACCGGACCGACGCGGGATACCGAATGACCAGGTAGGGGCGTTCCTCGGGCTCCGGGCCCCTCCTACCCGCAGCCACGGCGGCGGGGTCGACCGCGCCGGGGGATTGCCCCTACGGCCGTAGTGAAAATCTTGGCGCGACGGTAGACTTCCCGCCGTGACCCCCCTGCTGGAGATCGAAGGCCTCCACGTGGCCGTCGACCGGACCGAGATCCTGCGCGGGGTGGACCTGGCGGTGGCCGAAGGTGAGCTCCACGCCTTGATGGGCCCCAACGGCTCGGGCAAGTCCACGCTGGCCAGCACTTTGCTCGGAAACCCCTCCTACCAGATCACCTCGGGCGCCATCCGCTTTCGGGGTGAGGACGTCACGGCATGGCCGACCGACGTGCGCGCCAAGGCCGGGATGTTCCTCGCCTTTCAGTACCCCGAGGAGATTCCCGGGGTCCCGGTGATCCAGTTCTTGCGCCAGGCGGTGTCGGGGCGTGTCGGCGACGACCGCTCGGTGCTCGAGGTCCGGATGTCGATGCTCGAATGGATGAAGCGCCTCGGCATGGACCCGGCCTTCGGCGAACGCCATCTGAACGAAGGCTTCTCCGGCGGAGAGAAGAAGCGCAACGAGATCCTCCAGATGGCCATGCTCGACCCGGAGCTGGCCGTGCTCGACGAGACCGACTCCGGCCTCGACATCGACGCCTTGCGGATCGTGGCGGACGGCGTGCAGGCGGTACGGGGCGAGCGACCCGCGCTGGGGGTCCTCCTCGTGACCCACTACACGCGCATCCTCGAGCTGCTGCGGCCCGATGCCGTGCACGTGTTGGTGGACGGCAGGATCGTGGAGAGCGGCGGGCCCAGGCTCGCCGAACGCCTCGAGGCCGAAGGCTACGAGCCGTGGCGGAGGTGACGGTGACCGACTCTCGCCTCGACCCGAAGACTGCGCCGACGATGCGCACCGAGCCATGCCCCTCCGCCGTCGATTTTTCCAAGCTCAAGGGTGATTTCCCCGTGCTCAGCCGCACCGTCCACGGCCATCGCGTCGTCTACCTCGACTCCGCGGCGTCCGCCCAACGCCCGCAATCTGTCCTCGACGCCATGGACACCTACTACCAAACCACCCACGCCAACGTGCACCGCGGCGTCTACACCTTCGCCGAGGAGGCGGACCGTCTCTACGAAGCGGCCCGAGTGGCGGTGGGAAGGCTCATCGGCGCCCCCGATCCCGAGCACGAGGTGATCTTCACCAAGAACGCCACCGAGGCCATCAACCTCGTGGCGGCCACATGGGCCCGGTCCAACCTGCGGAGCGGTGACGTGGTACTGCTCACCGACATGGAGCACCACGCCAACATCGTGCCCTGGCTGATGCTGGCCGAGGAGCGGGGCATCGAGCTGCGTTGGATCGGCATCGATGACGAATACCGTCTCGACCTTTCTGACCTCGACCGACTCCTCGACGGCGTCAAGCTGGTGGCCTGCACGACCATGTCGAACGTGCTCGGGACCATCACGCCCTTCGCCCAGATCGCCGAGGCCGCCCATCGAGCCGGAGCCGTGGTCCTCGCCGACGGAGCCCAGTCGGTTCCCCACATCCCCACCGACGTAGCCCGGCTGGGCTGTGACTTCCTGGCTTTCAGCGCCCACAAGATGCTCGGCCCCACCGGGATCGGGGTGCTGTGGGGTCGTCGTGAACTGCTCGAGGCGATGCCACCGTTCCTGGGTGGGGGCGGGATGATCCGCGACGTGCGCCACGACGGGTACACGGCCAATGTCCTGCCCTGGAAGTTCGAGGCCGGCACACCCCCGATCGCCGAGGCGGTCGGTTTTGGTGCGGCGGTCTCCTACCTGGAGTCGATCGGCCTCGACGCCATTCGGGCGCATGAGGCCGAGCTCACGGCCTACGCCCGGTCCGTCCTGACAGAGCGGTTCGGCGACGACCTCAAGATCTTCGGTCCACCCGGGACCGTGGAACGAGGCGGTGTCTTGTCACTGGCCTACCGCGACGTCCATCCCCATGACCTCGCCCAGGTGCTGGACCAGGCCGGAGTGTGTGTCCGAGCCGGACATCATTGCGCCAAGCCCCTGATGCGACGCCTCGGCGTCAACGCAACGGCCCGGGCCTCGCTGTACCTCTACAACGACGAGTCCGACGTGGACGTCCTGGCCGACGCGATCGCCGAGGCCGGTACCCTGTTCGCGTAGTGAAACGTCGTCTCCCACGAGGCGACGAACGTGCCCCGAACAACGAGGAGCCCATGACCGGTCTGGAAGACCTCTACCGCGAGATCATCCTCGACCACTACCGCAGCCCCCGCAACCGCGGCGAGCTGCCCGCGCCCCCCGCGCAGCGGGTCGAGGGCTTCAACCCGTTGTGCGGAGACGAGGTCGTCGTGTACGTACAGGTCAACGACGGCACGGTCACCGACATCCGCTTCGCCGGCCAGGGTTGCTCCATCAGCCAGTCATCGGCGTCTCTCATGTCCTCGGCGGTGAAGGGTAAGTCCGTGGCCGAGGCCCGTAACCTGATCCGGACGTTCAAGGCGATGATGTCGGTGCACGAGGCCCGGCTGGGCGACGCACCAGAGGGTGCTTCGAGCAACGGGTCAGGTGAGGACGGGGCCGACGTGGCCGCACCCGATCCCGAGTCCCTCGGAGAGCTTGCCGCCCTCCAGGGGGTGGTCAAGTTCCCGGTTCGCATCAAGTGCGCCACCTTGTCGTGGAACACCCTGGCCCAAGGTCTCGACGAGGCCGAGCAGGGCACGCCCAGCCCCTTCTGAGGCCCTGGGGTCTCAGCAGGGAGTGGGGTTGAACGGACCTGTGCCCGGCACCGTCGTCGTGGTCACCGATTGCCCGCCGCCGGTCTCGCTCGACGGTCGGGAGGTGGTCGTGGTGGTCGTCGGGGGCACCGTGACCGGCGACCCGTAGGCGTTGAGTGGTGGCGTAGCGATCGGCTCCGGCGAGGTTCCGAGGAACTGGCTGATGAGCTCGCTGGCGGCGGGCTGCTGGACCACTTCGATCGATCCCGCCACGCTGGAGCTCGCTCCGAGGGTAGGAATCGTGAAAGTCTCCAACGCCGATCCCGAAAAGGCGTGGTACCGCTGGGCCAGTGAGAGCATCATGCTCGTGGACATGGCGTCGTCCTTGGTGATGTCATGGACGATCGAGCCGAGGAAGGCGTTGACCGTCAAGGGGTTGTAGCTCGACTTCGCCTTGTCGATCACAGCCTCGATGATGACGTTCTGACGCTGGATGCGTCCCAGGTCGCCGCTGCCGTCGTACTCCCAGTACCCCCGGCGGACCTCGTATTCGTAGTAGCGGGAGCGGGCCAGGGCCAGCGCCATGTTGCCGTCGAGGGTCTGACAGCCCGCATGGGTGATGTCGAGGCCGGAGTTGTTGTTCCCCTGGTCGTTGTCGCGCACGGGGTAGGGAAAGTTCAGATTGATCCCACCCACCGCCTTCACGAGGTCGATCACCCCGCTGAAGCTGGTGATGACGAAATGGTTGATGGGGATGCCGAAGGTATTCTCGATGGTCTGGATCAGCGCTCCCGGTCCGCTGTTGAAGGCGGTGTTGATCTTGTTGTGCGACGCCAATCCTGTGTCGGGAGGCATGCCCGACAACTCGACGTAGGTGTCTCTCGGGATCGACATCAGCCGGGCTGAGCTGGTGGCGGGGTCCACATGGAGGATCTTGATCGTGTCGGAGCGCTGGCCACCCACCAGCGACGCGCTGCCGAAGGCCTTGGCCGCGGCACCGGTGTCACCGACGCGGGAGTCCGATCCCACGATCAAAACGTTGTAGGGCGCCCCGGGCGACTCGACCGCGCACGCCGAACACTTGACCGACTTGATCTCCCCGAGGCGGTACCAGAGGTACCCGTACACCGAGCCCGCCGTCACCAGCACGATCGCCACGATGAGCGCCGCCCAGCGGACCACGCGCTCGCCGGTGCTGCGCCGACGCCGGCGACGACGTCTGACCGGTGCCACGGTGGGCGGAGTGTCCCCCGGAGATTCTTCGGGCCCGGGTCCGGGCTCGTGTCCCGGATTGTCGACAGGGAGCTCGCCCGATGTCCCCGGCGTCAATGCACCGGCGGGCTCAGATGGGGCCGACGGCGACGACCTGTCGGGGCCATCGCCGAGACCTTCGGGCCCACGACTGCGGACGGGGGTGTCTGTGAGCCCTGCGCCTGATTCGGACTCGAGGCGCGCATGGCCGATGAGTTTGCCCTCTCCCGCGGCCGTACCACGGGGAGGACGACGGGCCATGCGTCAGACCGTACCAGCGCGTCCCACCTGGTCCACGTCGCGCCGAACGTGGCGACGGGCCTTTCGCAGCGCAGAGTGCCCGGGTCAGTCCCCCAGGTGCCCGAGCACGAGCTTGGCCACCTCGTCGGGTCGCTCCAGCGGGGCCAGGTGGGCGGCGTCGTCGAGGTCGACGAGCTTGGCATCGGGGATGGCCGACGCGTAGGCCTCGCCGTGGACCCGGGGGACGATGCCGTCCTTGCGAGCATGGACGATCAGTGTGGGTGCGGTGACTCGGCGCAGGCGGGACGGCAACTTGGGATCGTGGAGGTAGGGGCTCCATCCCAACTTGGCCGTGGCGGCCTGGGACTGGAGGATCGGTCGCACCAACTCGAAGGGGATCTGCGACGGATCGGCTTCCATGCCGTCCATGGCCCGCATGAGCTGAGCGATCGGAAAGTCGTCATCGGCGAAGAGCTCGCCCGCGAGCTCTGACGGTGCCCGACCGAAGATCTCGGTGATCGGCGCGTCGCGCAGGTACAACCCCACCGGGTTCACGAGCACCATCCGTCGCACTCGCTCGGGCCACCGCACGGCGAGCTCGGCCGCCATCCATCCCCCCAGCGACAACCCGACCATGTCGCACCACGGCAGGTCCAGACGGTCGAGGACGTCCAGGACATGGAAGGCGGCGTCCTCGATGTCGTCGATGTGCTCGAGGCCCTCTGAACTCCCGAAACCGGGGAACAACGGGGCCACGACGACTCGCGTCTCGGCCAGCTGCTCCAGCAGCACCATGCCCGGTCCCTCGCCCTGCGCCGAGTGCAGGTAGACGACTGGCGCCGGTCCACCTGACCCGGCGCGGTGTACCTCTATCTCGCCCACCGCGCTGTCGAGGGTGTGGCGAGCCAGCGTGGTCATGACCGATCCTCGGCGCGGGCCCCCACCGACGCACCCGGGTCGAGGGCGCCGGGAAACGAATGACGGAGCTTGGGCATGACCTCGGTGGCGAAGAGCTCCAGGCTCTGCTTGGTGTCGGCGGCGGGAAGCGTGCCCAACTGGAAGAGGCCGAGGAGGTTGCCGACCCCCAGCCGTTCGATGTTGGCGGAGAGCAATTCCGTGACCGTCTCGGGGGATCCCACGATCGCGTACTGGCCCTCGACGACCTCGTCCCAAGTCTCGAGGTTGAGGGCGAATGTCCCTGCGTTCTTCATGATGTTCTCAACCGAGCGAACCGATGTGTAACCCGGGGGTGAGATGTTGATGCCCGGGAGGAGTCGCCGGACGAAGTACCAGAAGTGCTCCTCGTAGCGCCGTCGGGCTTCAGCGTCGGTCTCGGCCACGAAGATCGGGACGAGCCATCCCAGTTGCAGCGGATCGGCGTCGTACCCCTCCTTCTGACACGCATCGCGCATCATCGCGAACATCCGCTCGAACACGTTGATGTGGAAGTACGGGATGCCCATATAGGCGTAGTGGTGCTTGGCCACGAATTCGAGCGTCTCGAGCGATCCGACACCGGGAATCCATATCTCGGGGTGAGGTTGCTGGATCGGTCGGGGCCACGAGTTCACATATCGAAGCTTGTAGTGCTTGCCGGTGAACTCGAAGGGGCCGGGCTCGGTCCACACCTTGAGGATCAGGTCGTGGGCTTCCGCGAATCGCTCACGGGCATGCGCCGGGTTCAACGAGAACGAGTAATACTCCGGGCCCCCTCCCACCACCATTCCCGCAATGAGCCGGCCACCGCTGATGCAGTCGATCATGGCAAACTCTTCGGCTACCCGCGTCGGGGGATCGTAGAGCGGAAGGGCATTGCCCACAACTGCGATGCGGACGCGAGATGTCAGACGGGCCAGAATGGAGGCGATGAGGTTCGGCGACGGCATTATGCCGTAGGCGTTCTGATGGTGTTCATTGACGCACACGCCGTCGAAGCCGAGCTCCTCGGCATACACGAGCTCATCGATGTAGCGGTTGTAGAGATCGCCGCCGAGCCGAGGGTCGAACAGCTCGT
>Ga0307372_10001877_pt1 | contig 35624 bp, 41 predicted proteins | sample OX1MG_FD_202533 | JGI IMG/M metagenome (GOLD analysis project Ga0307372, IMG submission 202533) | Soil microbial communities from Risofladan, Vaasa, Finland - OX-1 | ecosystem: Environmental > Terrestrial > Soil > Coastal area > Acid sulfate soil | place: Finland: Risofladan, Vaasa | collected...
CGAGGAAAGGTGGCAGGTATGAGCCATCCCGGGTTTGACGGAGACTTCGATGCGAGGGTGTCTGCCCTGGCGGAAGGAGTCTGTGATGTCGAGAGCGAGGAAGTATCCGGTGGAGCTGTTGGACCGTGCGACGCGGCTGGTGTTCGAGTCGGGGCGTCCGATCGCGCATGTCGCTGCTGATCTGGGGTTGCCGTCGGAAACCCTGCGCAAGTACGTGCGCCGGGTGGAGGCCGATGAGGGTCTGCGTCCGGACCTGCCGACCAGCGCCGAGCGTGAGGAGATCCGTGAGCTGCGGCGTGAGGTGTTCGAGTTGCGCCGCGCGAACGAGATCCTGAAGGCCGCCTCGGTGTTTTTCGCGGGCGAGCTCGATCCACACCGTCCGAGGTGAGCGTGTTCATCGACGAGCAGCGCGAGCGCTTCGGGGTCGAGCCGATCTGCCGGACCCTGGGCGTGTCGGCGTCCGCGTACTACGAGCGTGCGACGGGGAAGCGGTCGGCCCGCCGGCTCGAGGACGAGCGGCTGCTCGGCTTGATCCGTGAGATCCACGCGGCTAACTACTTCGCGTACGGCTCCTGGCGGATATGGAAGGCGTTGCTGCGTGCCGGCGAGCAGGTCGGGCGCGGCCGGGTCGAGCGGCTGATGCGCAGCAATGGCATCCAGGGCGCGAAGCGGCGTGGCAAGCCGTGGCGGACGACCTACCCGAGCCAGGATGCGTATCGGCCGGCCGACCTCGTCGAGCGCGACTTCGCGGCGTCGCGTCCCGACGAGCTCTGGTTCGCTGACTTCACCTACCTGCGCTGCTGGGAAGGCGTCGTCTACTTCGCGTTCGTGATCGACGCCTACAGCCGCGCGATCGTCGGCTGGCAGTTCGCGGCGCACATGCGCACCGACCTCGTCCTCGACGCGTTGCGGATGGCACTCACACTTCGAGGCGCCGGCGCCGACGTCGCGCTCGTCCATCACAGCGACGCCGGCAGCCAATACCTGTCCTACGACTACAGCCAGACCCTCGACGACCACGGCGTCCAAGCCTCGATCGGCACCGTCGGCGACGCCTACGACAACGCAGCCGCCGAGAGCTTCGTCGACAGCTTCAAAACCGAACTGATCCGCGACCGCATCTGGCAGAGCCGCTCCCAGCTCGAACTCGCCGTCGTCGAATACGTCGCCTGGTTCAACAACGAACGCCTCCACACCTCACTCGGCGGCGTCCCACCAGCCGAATACGAACGACACCACGCGAGACGATAGGTTCAAGAACAAGACCGACTGATGAAAGTAGGAAACCAATCAAAACGGTCTCCGCGAAACCCGGGAGGGCTCAGTACGAACCCTCGGTTCTGGCTTGACGGAGTGTTTGCTTTGGGCTTGCGTTATCCGTAGTGTCGGGCCGTGGCGGCTGGGGCGGAGGTCTTGCGTGCGTGCGAGTTGCACGAGGCGCGGGCGTGGGAGGAGTGCGTGGCGGCCTGCGCGGCCGTCGAGGGGAATCCCTTGCGAGCGAAGGTTGTGCGCGTGTCGGAGACGCCGGTGCCGGTGGTAGCGGCGCTCAACTACTCCTTGTTCAACCGGGTCATCGCGCTTGGCGTAGCCGCCCCGGCCCGGGACGCCGACATCGCAGCAATCGAGAAGGTGTACGCGGAGCATGAACAGACCAGCTGGGCCGTCTGCCTTGCTCCTGGGGCTGCTCCGGCCGACCTGGCGGCCCGTCTGGAGTCGCGTGGTCTTCAGCGAGGTTCGGACTTCGCGAAGGTCGTCCGCTCGACTGAAAACACTCCCAGCATCGAGACCGCGCTCCGGATTGAGGAGATCGGCCCGGACCGCCGTAACGACTTCGTGGCTGTGAACGTCGCTGCGTGGGGCGTGCCGCCGGTCTTCTCCGCATGGTTTGGCGGAACTCTCGGACGACCAGGCTGGCGGCACTACCTCGGCTACGACGGAAACGATCCGGTCTCAGCCGGCGCCCTTTATGTCAGCGACAACATCGGCTGGCTCGGTTTCGGCGCCACACTTCCGGACCATCGCGGTCGCGGCGGCCAGAGCGCCATCATGGCAAGACGGATTCGCGACGCCGCGCAGCTGGGCTGCGCCTACGTCCACACCGAAACTGCGGCCGAAACGCCTGACAAGCCCAACCCCTCCTACCGCAACATGATCGCCACCGGCTTCGATCTCGCGTACCTCAGGCCCAACTACACACCCATAGAACCGAGCTAGACCGGCCGAACCTGCTCAGGGGACGGTGAGACTCGGGCTCGTGGTCTGTCCGGGACCATTTCCCGGGCGGAAAGCACGAATGAGGAGGCTATGGGCGAGAAGTAGACCGGCCTCGAATGCGTCCTGCAGCGACCGCCGCTGCAAGGACAGTTTCCGGCGGGTTCCAAAGTGCTCCCGTTACCTCCATTCGTTGCGAGAATCACAACGTTTGTCCTGGAATTGGGCAGGTTTGGTAGTCCGATCGCTGGAGAAGCAAGGAGAGCTGTCCGAACCCGTCACCGTTTCGGTCGGCTTCTTGGTGCTGCGAGCCGCGGAGGGCGTTGCAGACGTGCTCAGTTCACGATTGCGACGACGCGTGCGGGCGCTGCGCTTGCGCCCACGATCCGCAACGGGAAGCACGCCACGGTGAAGCCGGTCGGTGGAAGTTGGCCGAGGTTGTGGAGCCGCTCGATCTGGCAGTACGGCAGATCGCACTGGTGCGCGGCCCAGAAGACACCGCACTTGTTGACACCGAGCGCGTCCTCGGCCTCGAGATGCAGTGGCCTGTCCCAACTCCAACCGTCAATACCCATGACCCGCACTCCTTGTTCCCAGAGCCACTGCGTGGCGTCCGCGGTGACCCCGCATCCCAGGCGCGGGTAGTCGAGGCTGTCATAGAAGGCGTCGCGCCCGGTGTGTACGAGCACAATGTCGAGCGGCGCAAGCTCATGTCCGACGCGAGCCAGTTCTCCCTCTAACTGCTCACGAGTGACAGCGTCGCCGTCTCGCTTTGCCGTGAAGTCGACTCGGACACCGGGCGCGAAGAACCACTCAAGCGGCAATTCGTCGATCTTCTGCGCAGCTTCGCCGCCGACCACCGAGTTGTAATGCCACGGCGCGTCGACGTGGGTCGAGTTGTGGGTACCGAGACTTGTGATCGTCTCGACGGCCCAACCCTCACCTCGCCGCAACAACTGCCGCGGCACGCCGAACATCGCCTCGATCACCGCAGCGCCGGCCGCGTGATCGGCGTACTCGATTTCAACCCGCATCAGCGGCGGTGCATCCGGCGGCGACGGGGCGATCGGCGCGGATAGATCGATGACCTTCACGACAGCCGCGATCTAACCACGTTGCGGCAACCTTCCTTCACCCCATGAGCCTGCGGCGAGGCTGGGCTGCGCGAACTCCGAGGCTCACTTGACGCAGAACCCGGTGACGTAGCTCGACAAGCTTCAGCAGCCTCGCGGCGTCGACGGCGGGGTTCCAAAGTGCTCCCGTTACCTCCATCCGTTGTCAAAGACACAAACGTTGTCCCTGCACATCCGGGGCTTTTCGAGTCCGGTCGTGAAGGCAGGAGAGTGTGTACGTAGGAACCCTGTGGGCGGTTCCCGACCAGCAGGTCGCTTTCCCTCCCGCACCTCCGGGCCGGGGCGTAGGGTCGGCCGGTGAGACTCTCGCGGTGGGTAACTGCGATCGCCGCGGCTCAACTCGCCGTCTTGCTCGCGACCGCGTGGCGGTACGGCTACCACCGCGACGAGCTCTATTTCATCGTCGCAGGATCCCATCCGGCGCTCGGCTACCCCGACCAGCCACCGCTCGTGCCGCTCCTCGCCTGGGCCTTGCACTCGATCCATCCCTCGCTGACGCTGCTGCGGGCGCCGTCGGCGATCGCCTCTGCTGCGACGACGATGCTCGCAGCGCTCGTCACGCGGGAGGTCGGGGGCGCGACGCGGGCACAAGTCGTGGCGGCCGGCTGCACGGCGGTGTCGGGATTCGCGCTCGCAGTCGGCCACTTCGTCACGACGACAACCTTCGACCTGCTCTCGACGACCGCCTTCCTCTGGCTTCTCATCCGGGGCGTCCGGCGCGGCGGCGGCCCGTCGCTGCTAGCCGCCGGCCTCGTCGCCGGGATCGGCTGCGAGGCGAAGCCGCAGGTCGCGTTCGTCGGTGTCGTTGCTGTCGCAGCCCTGCTCGTCCTCGGGCCGCGCCAGCCGCTCCGCTCACCATGGGCTCTCGCCGGCGTCGTCGCGGCGATTGCGATCGTCGCGCCGTACGCGGTGTGGCAACAGTTGCACGGCTGGCCGCAACTGACCGTGGCGAGCAACATCGGCGGTTCGGCGGAGGGCGGACGCGCAGGGTTCATCCCGTTCCAACTGGTGATGGTCAGCCCGCTCCTTGTGCCGGTCTGGGTCGCCGGCCTCCTCGCGCCCTTCCGGCGGGCGGAGTGGCGCGCTCTTCGCTTCCTGCCGTGGGCGTACGCAGCATGCGGGCTGCTCTATATCGCGGGCAACGGCAAGGCGTACTACCTCGCGAGCTTCTACCCGGCGCTGCTCGGGCTCGGCGCGGTCCCGACGGCTAAATGGCTCCGGACGCGCGGCCGCAGGGTGGTGCTCGTCGCGGCGGTCGTCGTGAGCGCCGCGTTCAGCGCCTACATCGCGCTTCCGCTCCTTCCGGCCGGCTCGCTGCAGGGGAGCGCACCGATGAAGATCAATCCGGATATCGGCGAGGAAGTGGGATGGCCCGCCTTCGCGGCGACGGTGTCCCGTGCATGGGACTCGATTCCGAACCGCGCGCACACCGCGATCTTCACGGGCAATTACGGCGAGGCGGCGGCCGTCCAGCTTCTCGCTCATCTCCATGCCTTCAGCGGTCAGACGGGCTTCGCGCTCTGGGGGCCGCCGCCGGCGACCGACACTCGCGCTCTCGTGATCGGGGGTACCTATCTGTTCGACCACTGCCGGAGGCTCGCGACGATCTACAACGGACTGGGGCTGCAGAATGACGAGCAGGGAACCCCGGTCAGCCTCTGTAGGCCGAGCGCGCCTTGGCCGGTCCTTTGGCCGCGGCTCCGGCACTACGACTGAGCGCCTTGGACTCGCTCCGCCTACCTCCATTCGTTGTCAGATCGACAACGTTTCCCCTGCAATTGCCTCGTTTGTGAGTCTTCCTGAGCGCGAGCAGGAAACGGTCAACGTACGAACCCGCGAGCTGGCCTAGATTCACCTTATGCATGCCAGCGGGAACCCGGCTGGTGGGAGCGGACATCTGGAAGTGATGGCCCCGTCCGACGCGAGCCTGTGGGCACGGGCCCGCGCGGGGGACGCTGGTGCGTTCGGTGTGCTGTTCAGGCGCCACGCGAAGGCGATCTACAACTTCCTCTTCCGCAGCACGGCCGACTGGGCTGCTGCCGACGATCTGCTCTCGATCGTCTTCCTCGAGGCCTGGCGCAGGCGCGACAAGGAACTCGACGAGGGCAACGTCCTGCCATGGCTCTACGGCATCGCCGCCAACGTCCTACGCAATCGTCGCCGTTCCGAGCGACGTTTCGCCGCCGCTCTTCGCCGCCTCCCCAAGGCAGAGTCCGAGCCGGACTTCTCGCCGGCGGCCGACGAGCACGTCGACGACGAGCGACTGATGCGTCAAGCGCTTGACCTGCTGCACGAGTTGCCCGAGCGCGAGCAGGAGGTCTTCGTCCTCTGCGCCTGGATGGAGCTGAGTTACGAGGACGCCGCGCTCGCGCTCGGTCTTCCGATCGGGACGGTCCGCTCGCGGCTCTCTCGCGCCCGCGCGCGGCTGCGGGAACTCGAACCGGGCCGCGGACATCTAGAGGGTGGAGACCCAGTTTCGGACCAATGAGCCCTAGCCCTTCAATCCCACCCCTTCGTGACCTCTCGCCCGGCCGGTTGGAGACCCATCACGCGCATCTACTGAGCGAGATCGGCCGCCAGTCGCCGTGGCGGCCTCGCCCGCCGACAGTCGCCTGGACTTCTCTGCGGGTTGCCGTGGTCGCCGGCGCGAGCGCGACGGCGGCTGCGGCGATCACCGCGGCCGTTGCCGTGACCTGGGGTGGTGGCGCCCCCTCACGCGACGTGACTGGCCCGCGACACCTCGCGTACGCCTTTCATGTTCCCTGGACGCGATCGATCACGCTCAGCGGGCGGGACTATCTACCGGCAGTGCAGAGCAAGTCTCTCTCCACCGCGGACAGCCTTCATCCCGGTGGTCGGGTGCCGAGTGGGGTCTATGTCCTCGCGCGGTATCAGGCGGCGGCCAACGGCGATCGGGGTCCGATCGCGGTGCAGTGGGTCAAGACGACGCGGCAGCTCGCGGTTTCGTCGCAGAGCGGCGATCGCGTCGATAGCCCGAGCCGGCCGGTCTACTTCGTCGTCCTTCACGGGCACTTCGTCGACGAGAACGCCTACTACATGGGCGGCGCCGCCAGAGCGCCGAGAGGAACCGTCCTAAGCTTCACCATCGACCGCAAGAGCGGGCGGGTCCTCGACTTTGCGCTCGCGAAGAAGAGTCCCGACTTCTCGAAACTCGGGCGCCCGCAGCGGTTCAGCTTCGGCAGCGGTCGGAGGGCTAAGTGAGGCTCGCGCTCCCCGTTCTCGCTGCCGTCCTCATCACCGCGGTAGCCCTCGCGCTCGGGCTGGGCCTGAGTGGCGGCCGTGCCAGCAAGGCGGCCGCGGACACTCGACCGCCGAACCCCATGACCAAGAAGATCGTCGCCTGTGAGCGCAGCGGCAAGCTGATCTGCGACCGCGCCGCGTACCGGCGTGACCTGCGCGAAGGCGTGTTCCCGCTCAGCAAGCCGGACCCGAAAGGCGCTCACTTGATGACGCTGCAACAGGTCGTGCCGCCGGCCTGGCGAGACCAGGACTACGCGGCCGAGCTGATGACGTACGGCCAGGCCCAGAAGATCGCTCCCGGTCTCGCCGGAGCGTCGCGGGTTGTCGTCGATCCGAGCCGCAAGTTCTGGGTGCTCACGCTCTACCACCATCCGCCGATCAAGGTGCCCAACACCGAATACGACGGCCCTCCTTCCGTCCGGCCGGCGGGCCCGATGACCGTGCGGGTCGAGTCGCAGACGGTCGACGCATTGACCGGGATGGGCACGGACTCCTGCGTCAACTGTGCGGCGATTCGCGAGCTCCGCTACCAGCCGGAGGGCGTGACTCTCATGACGCCGTTGCCCGGCTATCACCCCGCCGTCTCGCGCGACACGCTCCTTGCGCTCTACCAAAGCTGGCCGGCCGGGCCACACCTGGAGGGCAAGAGGACGGTCAAGCTCTGGACCGTGCGAGACGTGCTCCTCCCACGGGGCGGCTATCCGGCCTGGGTCATCACGTTCCCGCACACGAGCCCGGTCAATTACGGGTGGAACCGACCTTCCAACACGCACGACTGCGCCTGGGTCGCGATCTACAACCTTCAGGCCCGAGTCTGGACAGAGAACTTCCAGAACTGCCCCGAGAAGACGACGAACTACCCCAACGGGCACAAGACGACCGCAGTCGTGCCCGGCTGTGACTCGGGCTGCACGCCGGCCAACCAGGAGGCGCTCGACGCCGCGGCGGGCTACGCCCAGAAAGTTGCCGGCGCGGCTCATCGCTTCACCGGCGTAGAGGTCGACGACGCAGCAAACCAGGTCATCGTCTATCTGACCCATGCTCCGCAGTCGGTGATCGACCGGCTCAATGCCGCGCACCCGGGCATCTACGTCATCCACGACGACGCTCCGCGAACCCTCCGCACTCTGATGCGGCTCGAGCGCTCGTTCAACTTCCAGATCCTCAAGCCCGAAGGCATCAAGGTCTACTCCGTCGGCCCGAGCGTCGACGGGTATCTCGAGGTCGGTGTTTCGCGCAAGGTCGCCGAGGCGCAGGAGAAACTCGACCGCGTCTACGGCCGGAACGTCGTCCGTGTCTTCAAGGCATCCCCCGCGATTGCCGACGCGTGGAGCAGGGGTCCGCGATGACGAGGCGCGGTCTATTCGCCGTGCTCGCCGGGCTGGGATTCGCTCTCGCCGGATGCGGGGGCAGCACCCACACGCCGTCGGTGTCGGCGACCCCTCTCGCCTCGACCACTTACCGGCTGCGCATCACCCCGGCCGACCGCGCAACCCTCGGCGGCGCCTCCGTTCGGCGGCTGCCGCTCTTCGTGTCGCGTGGCCGGCTGGCCCTGGCGACCTGGGGAAGCAGCAACTGCCTGAATGTCCCCGGCAAGCTCTCCGTGCTCGGGCCAGATGCGATCCGCGTCGATCTCGTCGCTGGGAGCTGGCGTCCGAGCGGCGCGTGGCTCCGCTATCGCGCGGACGATCGCACCACGCGGGGGATGCGCATCGTGGCTAGCCGGCTCGGGGGCTGCCTTCAGGACTTGAGGGAGACGCCGATGGTCGTCTCCCTGCCGAGGCAGATCAACGTCAACGCGCGACTCACGATCCATCTCTACTACCCGCTCGCAACGAAGGCGGTCGTCCTCCACGCACCGCCGTCTCACACCTATCCCCCCGCGGCATGACGGTTCAGATCCGTGGAGCAATCGCTGCTGCCGGCATCGCCGTCGTCGGTCTGGCGCTGACCGCCTGCGCGGGGTCCTCGACGAGTCCACCGCAACGCGCCGCGCGAAGCGCTGGAGCGGCCCGCACCGAACTCCTGCACGCGGTGCGAGCTGCCAGAGCCTCCGACACGCAGTTGTCGATCTTCCCGGCTTCGATCCGCGGAACAAGGAGCTGCTCGATTCCCGTCGTGCTCGGCGGACTCTCCACCTCGACACCGCCTCCGCTCCACGGCACCTGTCAAGCACGGGCCCATTTCGCGCGGAACAGACACGAGCCGCTGACGGTCGTCGTCTTCTCGGAGACGTGGCACTGGCGGCGCGGGCGCTGCAAGCTGGGTTGCCCTGTCCAGATGCCGCGACCGAAGCCGTTTCATAGCTGGATCGTCTGGGTCAAGCCGCCCATGACCCTCGGCGAGAAGCCTGTGGTATTGGCAACGCATCAGCGCGGGAACGTCGCTCCTCAGGCGCCGAAGAAGTGATCCTCCGGACGGTCGCTTGTGCGAGCGCCCTGCCTCTCACTCGGTGGCCGCGGCCGCACTAGTCGCTCGTCGCAGGGCGCTCGCGGACGCGGAACGTCCTGGGCGAGCGAAGATGGAGTGACAGATGGACGTGTGTCTTCCATGACGGATCCCGTGATCGTGACGCGCGGGCTGTCGAAGGACTTCGGCTCCGGCCGCGGGTTGTTCGGCCTCGACCTCGAGGTTCGTCGGGGCGAGGTGTTCGGATTCCTTGGTCCGAACGGGGCCGGCAAGTCGACGACGATGCGCCTGCTCCTCGACCTGATCAAGCCGACGTCGGGCTCGGCGCAGGTCCTCGGCTTCGACGCGAGCAAGGGAAGTCTCGAGATCCGCCGCCGGGTCGGGTTCCTGCCCGGCGATTGGGCGCTCTACCCGAAGCTCACCGGCCGCGTCGTGCTCGACTACCTCGCAGAGCTTCGCGGCGGCGTCGACCGGCGCGTGCGCGACGCGCTCGTCGAGCGCTTCGACGCCGAGCTCGACCGGCCGATCCACGAGCTCTCGACCGGCAACCGGCAGAAGCTCGGCCTTGTGCAGGCATTCATGCACGAGCCGGAACTGCTGATCCTCGACGAGCCGATCGCCGGCCTCGACCCGCTGGTGCAGCAGAGCTTCCACGCACTGCTCCGCGAGGTGCGCGCTCAGGGGCGCACCGTCTTCCTCTCCTCGCACACGCTCTCGGAGGTCGAGCGCGTCACCGATCGCCTTGCGATCCTCCGTCAAGGGCGGCTCGTCGTCGTCGACTCGCTCGAGAATCTTCGCAAAATCGCAGTTCAGCGGCTCGAGATCGAGTTCGCGCAGCCCGTCGGCGCCGACGAGTTCCGGGGACTCCCGGGCGTGAAAGAGGTGAACGTGAACGGACGCACGGTGACGATCGGCTTCGAGGGATCCGCAGACCCGGTCGTGAAGGCGGTCGCTGCCTTCGACGTGCTGGCGATTCATCCCCGCGAGGACGATCTCGAGGAGATCTTCCTGCGCTACTACCGGGACGCTCCCGCGTGAGCTGGGCGACGGCCCGGATCACGCTCCGCCTGCGGCGCACCGGCACCGTGACGGCGGCGATCGGACTGATTGCGGTGATGGTTGCGGTCGGAGCTCTCTTCCCCGCTGTCGGACACACGATCGGGAAGCTCAACGTGCCGACCGGCGTTGCCAACCTGCTCGGCGGCGCCGACTACGGAACGATCACGGGCTGGTTCCGCAGCGAGATCGCCGAGATCTACGGCCCGCTCGTGATCGCCGCTCTTGCGATCACCGGAGCTGCGGCCGCCACCGCAGGCGAGGAAGAGGATCGGATCCTCGCGCTCGTGCTTGCCCATCCGATCCGGCGCTCACGACTTGTCGCCGCCAAGGCGACAGCAATCGCCCTCATCGTGTGCGTCGTGGCGTTCGCAGTTTGGCTCGGCCTGGTCGTCGGCGTCGCCGTCGGCGGTGGCGGCATCACGGTCGGGCATATGACTGCGCTCGCCGTCCAGCTCGGCTTCTTCGGGCTTGCCACCGGGTCGGTCGCACTGGTCCTCGCCGCCGGCACCGGCCGAAGGTCGCTCGCCGTCGGAGGGGCTGCCGCCGTCGCGATCCTCGGCTGGCTCGTCAACAGCTTCGCGCCGCTGGTCGGCGCCATCGCCTGGCTCAAGTACCTCACCCTCTTCCACTACTACGCCGGCTACGACCCACTCGCACGCGGCATCGGCCTCCGAGGATTGGCTGTTCTCGGGCTGATCACTCTCGCGCTGACCGCGGTTGCGATGCTCGCCTTTGAACGGCGCGACCTTCGCGCCTAGAGCCGGCGGCGACCGGAGCTTTAGTCCCTCTATGCGTCCTCTCTCAGGTACTGGTGCACGAAGGCGATGGCCATGCTCCCTTCGCCGACCGCGGCTGCGACGCGCTTCACCGGCCCGTAGCGCACGTCGCCGCACGCGAAGATCCCGGGGACGCTCGTCTCGAGGAGGTACGGGTCGCGGTCGAGCTCCCACCGTTCCGCGGCGACGACGTCCCGGCCGGTGAGGACGTAGCCCTTCTCGTCGAGCGCGATCTCCGGCGGGAGCCACTGGGTCACCGCGTCCGCGCCGATGAAGATGAAGAGGCCGCCCGACTCGACCGTCGCGGTCTCGCCGCTCGCGACGTTCCGGATGTCGATCGACTCGAGCGCGCCGTCGCCGTGCGCGGCCACGACCTCCGTCTCGAAGACGACGTCGATGTTCGGCCGGGTCGCGATCTGCTCGACGAGGTACCGCGACATGCTCTTCTCGAGCGTGTCGCCGCGGTAGAGGATCGTCACGCGCTTCGCGTGTGAGGAGAAGAACATCGCCGCCTGGCCGGCCGAGTTCCCGGCGCCGATGAGGTGGACGTCGAGCCCGTGCGTGTTCGCGGCCTCGCTGCGCGCGGCGCCGTAGAAGATCCCCTTTCCGGCGAGCTCCTCGAAGCCCTCGACGTCGAGCTGCCGCCACGCGACGCCGCACGCGAGGATGATCGTCCGCGCGCGGAGGATGTCGCCGCCGTCGAGGTGGACGCGGCGCGCCTCGGGCTCGATGCGCGTGATCGTCCGCGTGACGACGATCTCCGCGCCGAGTCGCCGCGCTTGCATCAGCGCGCGAGTGGAGAGCGAGTCGCCGGAGACGCCCGAAGGGAAGCCGAGGTAGTTCTCGATCCGCGATGACGTGCCGGCCTGGCCGCCGGGCGCCTCGCACTCGATCGAGATCGTCCGGAGTCCCTCCGACGCGCCGTACACGGCAGCTGCGAGGCCCGCCGGCCCGGCGCCGACGATCACGGTGTCGTACTCCGCCGACGCGGGCTCGGTCGGGATCTCGAGCAGCTCGGCGACCCGCCTGAGCTGCGGCCGGACGACGACCTTGTCGCTCGAGACGATCCGGATCGCCGGCTGGTCGTCCTCGTCCGGGAGGTCATCTCCCCAATGTGCGGCTTCCGTGGGCACGTCGGGTTGCAGCCAGCGGAACGGAACCTGGTTCCGGTCGAGGAAGCGCCGGAGCTCCGAGCAGTCCGCATCGCGGCGGCGCCCCAGCACGACGGCCCGGTACGCGGTCGGTGCCGCCGCGCGGGCCTGGAGCCCTTTCGGCCCCGAGAGCCGGTCGTTCGCGAGCGCGGTGAGGCGCTCCCCGACGATGGGAAGCCACGAGACGAGCTCCTGGTAGTCGTGGAGCTCGAGCCGGAACACGCGCGTCGGCTCCGTGGCGCGAAAGCCGGCGGGGTGGAGCATCCCGAAGGCGATCGACAGCTCCCCGATCACGCTGCCGGGCAGCCGCTCGCCGATGACGGTGACTGCGCCGTCGGCGACGCGCAGCACCTCGAGGCGTCCTTCGAGAACGCCGAAGAGCGCGCGATCGTCTCCTTCGTGGACGGCGAACTCGCCGGGCATGAGCGTGATGTCCGCCACGACCTGGGCGAGCCGCTCGAGGACGTCCCGCTCGAGGTCGGCGAACAGCTCGACGCCGGCGATCTCCTCCGCAGTGACCATCCGCGCATTCTCTGCCTCCGCCGCCGGCGAGGTGAGGAGATCCGTGGCACCATGCCCGCCGATGAAGGTCGCCGCCATCGCTTGCGCTGCCGTTCTCATGTCCGTCGCAGCGGCGACGAGCACGGCAAGCACCGGCAAAGCCGGCATCGCGCGCCTCACGGGGGAGCAGGCGCACGAGCTCCACTCCTCGGGCGAGTGGCACCCCGGCTGCCCGGTCTCGCGGCGGCACCTCCGCGTCGTTACGGCGCGCTACTACGGCTTCGACCACACGACGCACATGGGACAGATCGTCGTCAACCGGGACGTGGCGGTGTCCGTCCTCCGCGTACTCCGGAAGCTGTACAGGATGCGGTTCCCGATCCGCGAGATGTCGTTCAACGCGATGTACGGCCCGCATCCGCGCCCGAACGGCGACCTCACTGCCTCCTTCGAGTGCCGGCAGGCCGCGGCGTCGCCGTGCACCGGCGGCCGGATGCCGACGTGGTCGATGCACGCGTACGGCGAGGCGATCGACCTCGACCCGCGCGAGAACCCGTACGTCGGCTGCGGGATGACGGAGGACAGGACCGCGCGCTCGTACATCAAGCGCTCGAACGTGCGGCCGGGGATGGTCACGCCGGCGATCTATCGTAGGACGTTCGCCACCGTCGGCTGGGGCTGGGGCGGACTCTGGGCCGGCTCGACGAAGGACTACATGCACTTCTCCCTCAACGGCCACTAGCGACCGACGTCGGCCAGTCACACGCTGTGAATCCGACGCCTGCGGGGAACCGGCTCGACGCCGGGCTCGGGCCGTAGCCCGCGCTACGCGCCGACGACCTGGACGAGCCAGCGCCGGTCGCGCTCGCGGTCGAGCTCGATGAAGAGGACGCGCTGCCACGTGCCGAGCTGCAGCTCGCCCCCGCGCACGGGCACCGACTCGCCGGCCGTCCCGAGCAGCATCGCCATGCAGTGCGAATGGCCGTTGCCCTGCTCCATGTCCTCCGGGCAGATGTTCTCGGTGCGCCGGTCGAAGTCGTCGTGCGCGTAGTACGTGTCGTGCGGAACGAGCTGCTTCAGGAGGGTCGTGAAGTCCTCGAGGAAGCCTGACTCCATCTCGTTGACCCGCACGCAGCACGTCGTGTGCGGGGAGTAGATGCACGCGATCCCGTCGGTGACGCCGCTCTCGCGGACGGCGCCCTGCACGTCCTCCGTGATGTCGGTGACGGTCAGCCCGCCGGCGGTGCGGAGACGCTTCTCGTGCTGGAAGACCTTCATGACCGTTGCCATTCTCGCCGATGCGGTACCCCGCGCGGGAGGGGAACTACCCCGCCTCAGCGGATCCTGCACCCCGGAGTAGGATCCTGCAGTCATGACCCCCTCACTGACGCTCCTCCTCTTTTTCCCGATCGCCGTCTGGATCGTGGGTTCCATCCCGGCGTACGTGGTCGGAAGCCGGCTCGGAGTCGTCCATCCCGGCGAGGCGTTCATCCCGGTCGTCGGTCCGTACATCGTGCTGCTTCACTCGGTCAAGCGGTCGGGATGGCTCTGCATCCTCGGCTTGATCCCGCTCCTCTCGTTCGTCTTCTATCTCTGGCTGATCCTCGTGATCCCGACCGAGCACCGTCGGACCGCATGGTGGACGCTCGCGTTCCTCATTCCGGGCGTGAACGTGGTCGCGCACTTCGCGTACGCGTTCACGCTCGATCCGTACGGAGTGTCGGGGCCGTCGGGCGGTCTCGGGTCGACGTATCACGTGCCGCCCGGGTACGGGCAGCGGCCCTAGGTCAGCCGGCGCGCTCGATCAGCTGCGCGAGGCCCGGGACAGCGAGGCCCGCGCCTGCCCGCATGAGTTTTCGCAGATTGTCGGGATCGCCGCCCGGATCGACGGCGATCACGTAGCCGACGGCGGCGGCCAGTGCGGCTTCGACGCCTGCTCGGCTCGTCTCGAAGGCCGCCACGCGGCCCGGTTCCACGCCCAATACGCGGCATGCGGCCAGCAGCCTGTCCGGCGCCGGCGGATTCCGCAGGCGCCCGCTCTCGATCGCGCCGGCGTCGACGTGCGCATCGATGAACTCCGAGAGGCCGCTCCGCTCGAGCATCTCGTTCGTGTGCGCGCTCGCGGAAACGACGGCGCAGCTCATGCCCGCGTCCCGGGCGATCTCGAGGTAGTGCCGCGCGCCCTCGAAAGCCCTCACGCCGTCTCGCTCGAGCAGCACGCCGAGGCGCTCGCTCTTCCGGTTCGCGATGCCGTGGACGGTCTCGGCGCCCGGCGGGTCGTCCGGTGCGCCTTCGGGGAGCCGGATGCCACGACTCGCGAGGAGGGCGCGAACGCCCTCGAGTCGGGGCCGACCCTCGATGTGCTCTCCGTAGTCCTTGCTCGGGTCGAACGGCTCCGGCGCGATCTCGCGGCTGTACACCGTCTCGGAGCGAGACGACATCAGCTCGTTGAACGCGCGTGCCCAGGCCTCGCGGTGGAGCGCACCGCTGGCGACAAGCACGTCGTCGAGCTCGAAGACGCACGCCTGGATGGACTTCGGCAGCGCGAGGGCCCTGCGCGCGCGTGCGCGGGGGAGGAACGGCTCGGCGAGTTCGGCCGAGATCCCCTCGTCGAGCGCGAACCGGCGCAGTTCCGCCGCCGCCGTGGCGTATTCGTCCCGCAGATGGCGCTCGCGGACCGCGAGCTCCTCGGCGGGGAGGAAACCCTCCTCCGCCTGCAGGGCGTCACGGGCGGCGAGCAGCGCCTCCCGCCACTCCGAGCGCAGCGATTCGAGCTCGGCGCGAACAGCGGCCCGCTTTGCCGCGGTTGTATCGCTTGCTTTCACACCTCCATGATGCCCGCGCGAGCACGCGGCGGCATCGGCGATTCACGGACGGCATCGTACGGACTTCCACCGAGACTATTGAAGTGGGCCCGCTTGGATTCGAACCAAGGACCAACGGATTATGAGTCCGCTGCTCTAACCAGCTGAGCTACGGGCCCGCCGGGTTAGGCAGAACGTATCGCGCGGCGCAGCGAGAGCCAGAGGACGAGCAGCGCCGCGACCGGCATGAGCCACCACGCGGTGAGGTGCGAGTGCGCGACGGCGGCGGTGATTCCGATCGCGATTGCGACGAGCACGGCGGCGAGCCAGTCGTCGCCGATCACGAAGTCCCACCAGAAGCGGCCGAACCCGCGCAGCCACTTCATGCCGTTACCGCCTCGAGCTTCTCCCGCTTCAGCACCTGCACGAGCAGGACGGAGAAGACGACGACGAAGCCGAGGACGCCGAGGAGCGACGCGTCGGAGCCGGGCCAGTGCGCGCCGGCGCCCTCGGTCGACCAGAAGATCCCGAACGTCGTGAGCATCACGCCGACGGTGAACTTCATGAGGTTCTCCGGCACGCGCGCGAGCGGCGCGCGAACCGCGACGCCGACAATCGCGACGAGCACGACCGCACCCGCGGCGCCGACCGCGGCGAGCGGGATCGAGTGCTGCGCGCTCCCGAAGGTGAGGACGATGAAGACGACCTCGAGCCCCTCGAGCAGGACGCCCTTGAACGAGAGGACGAAGCCGTACCAGTCGAGGCCGGCGCGCTCGACGTGCACTGCTCCCTCGGCATCGGCGAGCTCGCGCGCGAAGATCGCATCCTCGTCATGCAGAGCCTTGAAGCCGCTCGCGCGGAGGATCGCCTTCCGCAGCCACTGCAGCCCGAAGACGAGCAGGAGCGCGCCGACCGCGAGGCGCAGAGCGTTGAGCGGGATGGCCGTCAGCGCCGGCCCGAGCGCGGCCGTGATCGCGGCGAGCGCGAGCGTCGCGGCGCCGACTCCCGCGAGCGACGAGCGCCACCCGCGCGCAAGCGCCGAGGCGAGGACGATCGTGAGCGCCTCCACCATCTCGACGGCGCTCGCGAGAAAGGCGGAGAGGACGAGGAAGGCGTTACCAGTGGTCATCGGCGATCTGCCGAGAGTAGCCCGAAGCCTCCGCGACGGCGGCCGCAGTCGCGACGTCCTGCGGATACGACAGCCGCGCCTTGAAGAGCAGCCACGCACTCGCGCCGAGCGGTACGAGCATGAGGATGAACGTCCACTGCAGCCCGGAGCGCCCGCCGCCGAAGACGTAATCCGAGACCGCGCCGAAGAGGAGCGGCGCGACCGCCATTGCGATCGAGCGGAGGAACGTCCGCACCGACTCGGCTCGTCCCCAGAGGGCCGGCGGCATGATGTCGAGCTGGCTTGCGGCGATCGCCGGGTTCTGGAGCGTGAGGAAGAGCACGGCGAGGACGAGGTAGGGGAGAGCCGTGAAGGCGCTTCCCGTCAGCAGGGCGGGGAGGAAGAGGAGCGTCGCCCCCGCAGCGCCGACGACGGCGGTCAGGATTCGGCCGTTCAGCCGTCCCCGGCGGAGGAGCCAGTCTCCGGCCGCGCCGCCGAAGAGGACGCCGAGAACGGCGCCGCCGCCGACGCCGAGCAGGAGGAGGTTCGCAACCGGCTGGGCGATCCCGTACTGCTTGCGCATGAACTCCGAGCCGAACGTCTGGACGCCGGCGAGGAAGTAGTAGCCGCACGCCGTCGCTCCGATGAGGAGGAGGTTCGTGCGCACGCGGAGCACGTACCTCGCGGCCTCCGGGAAGGACGCGCGCCGCATGTCGCGGCCCGTCAGGAGCTCCGCGTCGGGCGCGATGCCACGCTCGCGCGCGAGCAGCTGCGCTACGGTCTCGCGCGACTCGTCGGCCTCCGGCGGAAGCGGGTTCGTCGCGTGCGCGAGGACGCCGCTGCCGCCTCGCGCCGGCTCTCGCAAGCGCAGGACGAACCAGCCGAGGACGAACGCGGGGATGGCGAGGACGACGAACGCGGCGCGCCAGCCGCCGATCCACGAGACCGCGGCGATGTCCCCCGTGACCGCGAAGCCGAAGCCGGCTCCGAGCAACTCCCCCGCGAGCACGAAGCCGTAGATCCGGCCGCGCTCGGAGGCGGCGAACCAGTCGCCGATGAGCGACGCGGCGAGCGGGCCTGCGGCGGCGACGACCGCGCCGAGGCAGAGGCGCGCGAGCAGGAGCTGGTGGAAGTTCGGCACCGCTGCGCTCCAGAGCATCGCGCCGGCCCAGAGGAAGATCACGGAGCCGAGCGTCGTCGTGCGCTTGACGCGGTCGGCGAGGACGCCGAACGGCAGCGTCGCGACGGCGCCGACGAGCGCGGTCACGCTGACGAGGAGCCCGATGTCGGTGTTCGTGATGTTGAGCCCCTTGCGAAGCTCGGTCGCCGAGGCGCCGACCGTCGCCGCGTCCGCTCCCGCAAGCCCGAGCACGCACGCGAGGAGGACGATCACGCGCGCCCGCTCCTCGCCGCCGAGGAGGTGCGTCAGCCCGCGCGCGATCCCGCGCGCCGCGGTCGAGCCGAGCGCGTAGGCGTCGATGAGGACGCGCGTCGTCCGGGACTCGTCGGCGCTCACCGCTCCATGGTAGGGAGGGCGGCGGGCCGCTCTCTCTACAGGGGCTTGTAGAGGCGGCCACCCGCGCGCAGCCAACGCACGGCGCCGTCGTCGCCGCGGATGAAGTGGCCGCGCGCACCTTTCAGAGGCCCGTCGTCGATGTACCAGCGGTCCGGCGTGTAGAAGAACGCCTCGGCCGGAGGGAGCTGCGGGCCCGGCGGCGAGTCCTTCTTCGGAAAGCCGCCGAGCGACTCGGTATCGACGCGGATTCGGGCTCCTTCCAGCGGCGTGAGCGTCATGCGGTCGATCGTCGTCCCGTACGTGCCGGCGTACTCGTCCATCGCGACGGCCTCGAGCGGCTGCGGGTTCTCCGACGCCAACCCTGCCGCCCGGAGCATCGCGTCCATCACCTGCACGCCGGACGGGGAGTGGTTCGTGAGCAGGGCGAGCGCGAAGCCGCGCTCGGGTACGAGTGCGAGGTAGGCGATCTGGCCGTTCGTGCCGCCGCCGTGGCCGATCGAGCCGAAGCGATCGTTCCCGTACCAGGTGAGCCCGACCCACTCGCCCTCCTCCGCGGCAGGCGCCTGCGGCTCCTGCATCGGCGCGAGTGCCGGCGGCGGGTCGAGATGGAGGCGCGCGTAGCGGAGGAGGTCCGGCGTGGTCGAGGCGATCCCGCCGACTGCGGCGGCGTAGCGGCCGATCTGCCACGGGCGTGCCACCGCCAGCTCGTCTCCCAGGCCGACGTGACCGACGGCGAACCGCTCGGTCATCACCTCCCACGGCCAGAACGTCGTGGATGCCAGCTCGAGTGGCTCGAAGACGAGCTCCTTGATCACGTCCTCGACGTGCTTGCCGGTGACGCGCTCGACGACGATTCCCGCGAGGACGAAGCCGGAGTTGTTGTAGGCCCACAGCTCGCCGACGGGCGTCTGCTGGGGCAGGTCGCGCATCCGCTCGACGTAGATCGCGAACGCGTCGTCGCCCCAGCCGGTGTCGTCGAAGTAGTCGCCGAACCAGCCGCCGGTATGGGCGAGGAGATGCCGCATCGTGACGCGCTCGGTCGCGTCGGCGTCGGCGAGCACGAGCTCGGGGACGTACTCGCGCACCGGCCGGTCGAGCTCGATGTCGCCCCGGGCCACGAGCTCGGTGACGGCGGTACCGGTGAAGGTCTTCGTGATCGAGCCGATCTGGAAACGCGTGTCCGACGTCACCTCGAGCGGGTTCTCGATGCTCGTCACGCCGTACGCCTCGTGCCGCTCGACGCCGTCCTCCAGCACGCCGATCGCGACTCCCGGCACGCCCGTCTCCTCGCGCGCCGCCTGCACCGCGTCGAAGACGTCCATGGCGCGGACTCTAGACGTCGCGGCGACGCAGCAGGAACGCCGCGATGGCGATCGCGGCGGCGCAATACCCAGCCAGGACGAGGCCGCCCGCGAGCGGCGTCAGCGTGTGCTGCGCGTGGTCGAGCGAGAAGATCTGCTGTCCCGCGTTGCTCGGCAGGTACTGGCTGATCGCGTTGTTCCAGCTCGTCGGCAGGAGGTTCATCAGCGGCGGGATCACGAAGAAGATCCCGGCAAACGTCGCGATGCCGCCGGCCGTGTTCCGGACGATCGCGCCGAGCGCGAGCGCGAAGACGCCGACCATCGCGACGTAGAGCGCGCCGCCGATCATGCAGCGGGCGACGCCCGGCGCGGTGAAGGAGATCTGGAGGATGTCGTGCCGCGCGAGGATCGCCTGGCTCGCGAAGAAGCTCACGATCACGGCCGGCACGAGCACCACGAAGGACACGACGGCGTAGTCGACGAGCTTCGCCCAGAGGACGGGCAGCCGCTTCGGCACTGCCGTGAATGTCGAGCGGACCGAGCCGGTCGAGTACTCCGCGCTGATCACGAGGACGCCGAGGACGGCGATCGCAAGCTGCGCGACGAAGACCCCGGCGAGCGCGATGTCGAGCGGCGATCGGCTGGCGCGCTCGTGCGGCGACATCTGTCCCCAGTGCGACGACGTCACGGTCGCGAAGAGGATCGGGAAGAGGGTCGTGAGTAGGATCCCGATTCCGAGCGTCCACGCCGTCGAGCGGACGCTGCGGAATTTCGTCCACTCGGCGAGGACGACCCGCGGGAACGTGACGCGGCCTGGCGCCTCGAGCTTCGGGACGGTCGGCGCGGCGGCGCTCACGCGACGACCTTCTCGGGCTGAGCCCCGAACTCGACCTCGTCGCGGGTGAGATCCATGAACGCCTCCTCGAGCGACGCCTGCTGCGGCGTCAGCTCATGGAGCGAGATGCCGGCGGCGGCGGCAGCGTCGCCGACCTGCTCGGCGGTGAGGCCGTGCACCTCGATCGAGCCGCGCTCGCCGTCCGTGAACGAGACGCCCGGGCCCGCGAGCTCGTCGCGAAGCCGCGTGAGATCGGGGGAGCGGACGAGCACGACCTTCTCCGACGCGCTCGCGACGAAGTCGTCGACGCTCGTGTCGGCGATGAGCTTGCCGCGCCCGATCACGATCAGGTGGTCGGCCGTGAGCGCCATCTCGCTCATCAGGTGCGACGAGACGAAGACGGTCTTGCCTTCGGCGGCGAGGCCTTTGAGGAGGTTGCGGATCCAGTGGATGCCTTCGGGATCGAGGCCGTTGACCGGCTCGTCGAGGAGCACCGTCTTCGGGTCGCCGAGGAGCGCGGCGGCGATGCCGAGCCGCTGTCCCATCCCGAGCGAGAACGTCCCCGCGCGCTTCCGCGCGACTTCGTGGAGCCCGACGAGGTCGATCATCTCGAGCACGCGCCGCTTCGGATAGCCGTGCGTTTGCGCGAGCGCGAGGAGGTGGTTGTACGCCGAGCGGCCGGTGTGGACGGAGCGCGCTTCGAGGAGCGCCCCGACCTCGCTCAGCGGCGCCGGGTGGTCGCGGTAGTGGCGCCCGTTCACCGTCGCGTCGCCTCGCGTCGGAGCGTCGAGGCCGAGGATGAGCCGCATCGTCGTCGACTTGCCGGAGCCGTTCGGCCCGAGGAAGCCGGTGACGATGCCCGGCTGCACGGTGAAGCTCAAGCCGTCGACGGCGCGCTTTTCGCCGTAGTCCTTCGTGAGATCCCGCGCCTCGATCACGGGTTCACCGTAGCCCCTTACGGTAAGCGCGGGGTGAGTATGTACGGAGTGATCGGTTTCCTCGTCTCGACGCACACGCTCGAGGGCTGGCTCTCCTCGTACGGCTACGCCGTCGTGTTCGTCCTCGTCCTGCTCGAGAGCCTCGGCCTGCCGGTGCCCGGGGAGACGGCGCTGATCGCCGCTGCGCTCTATGCGGGCTCGACACACCACCTCACGATCGGCTGGGTGGTCGTCTTCGCCGCCGCCGGCGCGATCGTCGGGGACAACATCGGCTTCGCGCTCGGCCGTTACGGCGGCGCGAAGCTCCTCGTTCGCCACGGGCACCGGATCCGGCTCCACGAGGGCCGACTGCGGATCGGGATCTGGCTCTTCCGGCACCACGGCGGCAAGGTCGTGTTCTGGGGGCGCTTCGTCGCGATCCTCCGCACGTACGCCGCGTTCCTCGCGGGGACGAACCGGATGAGCTGGCAGCGCTTCCTCGTCTTCAACACGGCCGGCGGGATCGTGTGGGCGACCGCCTTCGGGCTTGGCTACTACGCCTTCGGCGACGTGCTCGAGCGCCTCAGCACCGCGATCGACGTCGGGCTGGGCGCCCTCGGGGCGCTGGCGGTCATCGCCTTCGTGGTCTGGGTGCAACGCCGCGAGGCGGTACTGCAGGAGAAGGCCGACCGCGAGATCGTCGGCTCCGTCGCCGAGCAGCTTGGTGAGACAAAGCCGCGTGCGTAAGCTGGCAGGGGTGTTCCTCTTCGAGAAGATGACCAAGATGGTCTCGCCCGCGAACGCGCTTCCCGGGCGCGACACGCCGATGCGCGTGCCGGAGCGGCACGAGGTGCTCGGCACGCCGCTCCAGCCGCCGTTCCCCGAGCAGATGGAGCAGCTCGTCGTCGGCATGGGCTGCTTCTGGGGCGCCGAGCGCGTGTTCTGGAAGGCGGACGGGGTCTACACCACCGCAGTCGGCTACTCGGGCGGCTACACGCCGAACCCGACGTACGAGGAGGTCTGCTCTGGCCGGACCGGCCACACCGAAGCCGTGCTCGTCGTGTTCGACCCGGCCGTGATCTCGCTCGAGAGCGTCCTGCGCCTCTTCTGGGAGGGGCACGATCCGACGCAGGGCAACCGCCAGGGCAACGACGTCGGCACGCAGTACCGCTCCGCGATCTTCTCCTCTCCCGACGACCTCGAAGCCGCTCATGCGTCAAAGGCGATGTTCCAGGGGGAACTCGCGAACGCTGGCTACGGCGAGATCAAGACGGAGATCGCGGAGGCGGGGCCGTTCTACTACGCCGAGGACTACCACCAGCAGTACCTCGCGAAGAACCCGAACGGCTACTGCGGCCTCGGCGGAACCGGCGTCGCGTGTCCCGTCGGCCTCAAGACGGCGTGAAGCGCGCGCTCCTCATAGTCGCGATCCTTGCCGCCGCGCAGACCGGCGCCGCCCACGCGAAAGGCTCGACGTTCGTCACCTTCCTCACGCCGTCCGGCAACATCGGCTGCGGCTATTCGAGCGGGATGGGGCCGCGGAGCCTCCGCTGCGACATCGCGAGCGGCCTGAAGCCGCGGCCGCGCCGGCCGACGGGATGCGTCCACCTCAACTGGGGCGACAGCTACACGATGAACGTCCGCGGGCGCGCCATCCTCACGTGCCACGGCGACACCGCGATCATCAAGAGCTCGAAGGTCATCGCGTACGGAAAGACGTGGAGCCGCGGCGGCTTCGAGTGCTGGTCACGCTCGTCGGGCCTCACCTGCAAGAACGCGAGCCACCACGGCTGGTTCCTTAGCCGCCGGCACTCGTACCGCTTCTGAGGCGGCGTTACTTCCGCTTCTTGGCCGCCGAGCTCCCGCCGATCGAGAGCAGGGCGACGATGAGCACGATCACGGCCCACCACGCGATTGCGAGCGTGCCGTCGTGCCAGCTGAGAACGTCCCACATGGCTCGATCGTAGGCCGACGAGGTCGTCATTCGGATCGGGGCATTCACCGATGCCGCCGCCCGCCGCACGGCGAAGGATCGCGGCCATCGAAAAGGGGGCGGAGGCCATGACTGGAACGCTCGAGAGCAGGCACGTCGAGCCCGGAGACCTCGTCACGACGAGCGGCAGGCACGTCGGCGACCCCGGGCGCAGCGGAGAGATCGTCGCGGTGCTCGGCGACGACGAGCATCTCCACTATCTCGTCCGCTGGCAGGACGGACACGAGAGCATCCTCTATCCGGGCGAAGGGACGACGATCAGGCCGCACGACGCGGAGGTGAGCTGGGCGGACTGAGGGCAGGTCGCGAACCGACGGCTACTGCAGGCGCTCGGCGAGGTACCGGATCGCGAGCGGGTAGCGATACTCGATGCTGCCGTGGCCCGCGTCGAACAGCTCGAAGAAGACGTCGGTGATTCCGAGCGCCTCGAGCTCGCGGCGGAAGGCGTCGGCGCCGAGGTCGAGGAAGTACTCGTCGCGCTTGCCGGCGTCGATGTAGATCGCCCTCAGGCCGCGGAGCGCGTCGGCGTGGCGGCGCGCCATCCGCACCGGGTCCCACGCGAGCCACCGCTGCCAGACCTCGTCGCGCAGCATTCCCGTGGCGGGATCGAACGGCAGGTCGACCGAGCCGTCCTCGTTCGCCGAGTAGCACGCCGCCATCGCGTACGTGTTGATGAGCTCGGGATCCTTCTTCTTCGTGAACGCCGGCCGCGAGCGGAAGTCCTCCCAGAAGTTCTCGTACGAGCCGTCGTAGTAGTCCCGGAGCGCCCGCGCCACGTCACGGAACTCGGGCAGGTAGCAGAGCTCGAAGAGCGCGTCGCCCGAGTGAGTGGCGAGCCCTCCGAAGACGTCGGGGCGCAGCATCGGCACGACCATCGCGCCGTAGCCGCCGCTCGACTTGCCGGTCAGGCCGCGGTGCGCAGCCTGCGCGAGCGTCCGATAGGCGGAGTCGACGAACGGGACGATCTCGTCGCAGAGGTAGCCGAGATAGCGGCCCGTCCCGGGCGAGTCGACGAACTGCGAGCCGCCGTACGACGTCCAGCAGTCGGCGAAGACGACGATCGCCGGCGGGCAGCCCTCGTCGCCGAAGAGCCGGTCGACGTTCTCGGGCGTGTTCGGGCGGAACGCCGTGCGGTTGCGCCACATGTCGAGCTGCCCGGTCATTCCCTGGATGAGGTAGATCGTCGGGAAGCCGCGGTCGGGCTCGGCCTCGTACGCGGGCGGGAGGTAGACCCAGAGCGGCCGGACGTGCGGGTCGCCGAGCGGGTTGCCGCGCAGGAGCTCGCTGTCGATCTCGAGCTCGTCGAGCTTCCCCTTGCGCTCGCGAGACCACGGTTCCACGAAGCGGTTCTATCACCAGACGCCCGGCTACACTCAGGACATGGCCGAGTACGGGACGATGCGCGTCAAGAGCGGGCTCGCGGAGATGCTCAAGGGCGGCGTGATCATGGACGTCGTCGACGCCGAGCAGGCGAAGATCGCCGAGGCCGCGGGAGCTGTCGCCGTCATGGCGCTCGAGCGCGTCCCGGCCGACATCCGCCGCGACGGCGGGGTCGCGCGCATGTCCGACCCGGAGAAGATCACCGAGATCCAGGAGGCCGTGACGATCCCCGTCATGGCGAAGTGCCGCATCGGCCACTTCGCCGAGGCGCAGATCCTCCAGGCACTCGAGGTCGACTACATCGACGAGTCGGAGGTGCTGACTCCCGCCGACCTCGAGCATCACGTCGACAAGTGGCAGTTCACCGTCCCGTTCGTCTGCGGCTGCACGAACCTCGGCGAGGCGCTGCGGCGCATCTCCGAGGGCGCGGCGATGATCCGGACGAAGGGCGAAGCCGGCACCGGCGACATCGTCAACGCGGTCACGCACATGCGGGCCGTGTTCGGCGCGATTCGGAAGCTCGGCGCGCTGCGCGAGGAGGAGCTGTACGCCGAGGCGAAGGAGCACAGCGCGCCGTACGAGCTCGTCAAGTGGGTGGCCGAGAACGGGAAGCTTCCCGTCGTGACCTTCACGGCCGGCGGGATCGCCACTCCGGCCGACGCGGCTTTGTGCATGCAGCTCGGCGCGGACGGCGTGTTCGTCGGCTCGGGCATCTTCAAGTCGGGCGACCCGAAGCGGCGCGCGGAGGCGATCGTCGAGGCGACGACGCACTTCCAGGACGCGGACGTCCTCGCCCGGGTCTCCGCCGGCCTCGGCGAGCCGATGGTCGGAATCTCGACGCAGACGCTCGATCCGAGCGAACTGCTCGAGACTCGCGGCTGGTAGCCGAAGACCTGCGGGTTCGATCCTCCGGGCGCCTCCGCGGCCGGTGGCAGCCACTTACGTCTTCCTGGCGAACTGTCCACCGTCGGAGCGTTGACCTGCAGTCCGATGGGCTGCCCGTCGTGGAAAGCTCGTGACCTTTCCGTAACGGTGGCTGCCACCGGCCGGGCTTTACTCCGTCCGGCCGGCGCGAGATGATCTCCGCGGTGGCCAGGGCCGAGACCAAGCCGATCTGGACTAGCTCGTCGTTCCTCGTCTATACGGGCGGGCTGACCGTCCTCGGCGGCGCGGGCGCCGGGCTCGCCTACCTTGCGAGCAACTACGGCCAGGCTGCGACCGCCGGCTGGGCGCTCCTCTACCTCGCGGTCGTCTACGGGATCGCGAACACGCTGCTCCTGCGGGACCGCTGGATCGCCGCCGGGATCCTCGCGTTCGTCTCGGTGATCCTCTGGGCCGTCTTCCTCGTCTACCTCTTCGAGTGGTGGGGCTGGAACGGCGTCAACGGCGACCTCGGCACCTGGTCGTGGTCGCGAATGCTCTTCTGGATCCTCGTCCTCGCCGCCGCATCATTCGACCGGATGCATTTCAAGTTCCCGTTCATCCGTGCAATCTCGGCTGTCGTCTTCTGGCTCTTCCTCGTCGATCTGCTGACGTCGGGGCATGGGGACTGGTTCGCGTTCCTCACTCTGTTCGTCGGGCTCTTCTACCTGCTCGTCGGGAACGTCATCGACAAGCCGTCGGTCTTCTGGCTCCACTTGGTCGGCGGCGCGCTGATCGGCGGCGCGCTTCTCAAGTGGTTCCACACGAGCGACGGCGACTTCGCGGCGATCTCGATCTTCGCCGTTCTCTTCGTGTTCGTCGGCCACTGGACGAAGCGGTCGAGCTGGGCGGTGTACGGGACGATCGGTTTCTTCGCCGCGACCATCCACTACCTCATCGGCTCGCCGACGCAGCTCCTCCAGGGAGTCTTTGGGGTCGGCCAGCAGTGCAGCAGTACGGGGCTGGGCGCGCCCCTAGGGACATGCACGTCGCTCGGGTCGCAAATCAGCCCGTGGTCGCCGGCGCTCGCCTTCGGCATCCTCGGCTTCTGGCTCATCCTCCTCGGGATGCTCGGGAAGCGGAAGAAAGGCCACAGGCACGCCGTGGTCGTCGTCGAGACGCCCGCCGAATAGCGCTCGTTACCATCGGGACGTGGAGAAGCCGTTCAAGATCGGCGTCCTCGCCGTGCAGGGGAACTTCCGCGAGCACGTCGCCGTCTTGCGCCGTCTCGGCGCGGAGCCGGTCGAGGTGCGGCTCCCCGCGCAGCTCGACGGCCTCGACGGCCTGATCATCCCCGGCGGCGAGTCGACCACCATCTCGCGGCTGATGTCGATCTACGGCCTCGACGAGGCGGTGCGTGCGTTCGCCGGGCCGATCTTCGGCACGTGCGCCGGGATGATCCTCCTCGACCGCGACCACCTCGGTCTCGGCGACTGGAGCACCGAGCGCAACGCCTTCGGCCGCCAGGTGAAGAGCTTCGAGGCGGACCTCGACATCGGCGACGGCGACGAGCCACTGCGCGCCGTCTTCATCCGCGCACCGTGGCTCGAGGAGCCGGGCCCCGACGTCGAGGTGCTCGCCGAGGTCGACGGCCATGTCGTGCTCGCGCGGGAGGGACGACTGCTCGCGGCCGCGTTCCATCCCGAGCTGACGGACGACACGCGCGTCCACGAACGGTTCCTGAACATCGTGAGAGAGGAGACGCACAGCCGTGTCCGGGCATAGCAAGTGGTCGTCGATCAAGCACAAGAAGGGCGCCGCCGACGCGAAGCGGGGCAAGCTCTTCTCCAAGTTGACGCGCGCGATCATCGTCGCCGCGCGCGACGGCGGGCCGGATCTGGCCGGGAACCTCGCGCTCCAGAACGCCGTCGAGAAGGCGCGCGCCGCCTCGATGCCGAAGGACAACATCGACCGCGCGATCGCGAAGGGCGCCGGCACGGACGCCGACGCGGCGGCCTACGAGACGATCGTCTACGAGGGCTACGGCCCGGCAGGCGTCGCCGTGATTGTCGAGGCGCTGACCGACAACCGGAACCGCACGGCGGCCGAGGTGCGTCACATCTTCTCGAAGAACGACGGCAATCTCGGTGGCTCGGGCGCAGTCGCATGGCTGTTCGAGCGCTGCGGCGTCGTCCTCGTGCCCTCCGACGGCGTCGACGAGGACGAGCTCACGCTCGCGGCCGCAGAGGGCGGGGCGGACGACGTCGCCCGTGACGGCTCGTCCTTCGAGGTGCTGTGCGCAGCGGAACAGCTCGCCACGGTGCGCGAGGCGATCGCCGCAGCCGGCTTCGCGATCGATTCCGCGGAGCTGACGATGCTGCCGAAGACGACCGTCGCGGTCGAGGACGAGAGCGAGGCGAAGAAGATCCTCCGGCTCATCGACCAGCTCGAGGACGACGACGACGTCCAGGACGTCTACGCGAACTTCGACATCCCCGAGCGCGTGCTCGAGCTCGTCGCCGGCTAGCGCCGTCCGCGCCCCGGCCTACGACAGTTCAGCCCGGCGCGACCACCAGGCCTCGGCGGAGGTCATTGCGCTCTCGGCCTCGTGGATACCGTTTCCCACGAGCCCTGCGGTGGCGGCCCAGTGCAGGGGCACAAGGGCCAGAGCGCCGGGGAGCCATCGGCGCTCGTCGCGGGTCAGCGGTTCCGGAGCCGTGCTCTCGTAGGCGTCGAGCAACGGTCGTGGATCGAGCGACTCGCCGGTCTGTGAGACGTGATTCAGGCTGGCCGCGATGTCGTACACCCGCTCCCTGACCCGCGCGAAATCAAGGTCGAAGGTGGCCCACGAGCCGTCGGGCAGCTCTCCCGCATTGCCCAACTTGTAGTCCCCATGAATAGGAGCGCACGGCAGTTCGACTTCCTTCCGGAGCGTGGAGAGCTCGCCGGTCAGTTGGCGCATCCGATGCACGACCGGCTCGCCGCGGGGTCCGAGTCTGCGGCGGGTGAAGCCGACCGAGTAACGCAGTTGGGCGAAGGTCTTGTGGTCGTCGAGGGGTTCAGGCGGACCGGGCTCCCAGACTGCGTTCAGGGCACTGTGAAAGCGTCCGAGCTCCTCGAAGAGGCGGACGTAGGAGTCCTCTTCCGCCGGTGGCTGGACGTGATCGATGAACTCCTCGAGCTCAGCCCAACGATCAGCGGCCCTCAGGACGTCGCAGCCGGCAATCGGAAGCGGTCGAGCGACGTGGACTTGCGTCCGCTGGAGCCGCTCCCGCAAGCGCCGCAGTCCCGTTACCCGGCCGCGCCGGATCCACGGCCTATGCACCCGGAGGACAAGCGGCGGCTCGGCGTCTATCCGCAGATTGAGGTTGAACGCACCGCCGATGTCCGCCCACGAGGCCCCGCGCGCGACGCGGTCGATCAGTGCCGAGACGGCCGGATCATCCGGGCAGGCTCTGGGGCCGAACCAGCGCGGCAACGCAGGGGGAGAGGTCGAGGCCAAGGGCCCGATCGTGCCACGCTCGAACAGGATTCGTCCGACCGGGTCCGTAGCTTTCCCTCGTGAAGGTCGTGGGCATCGATCCGGGGACTGCTGCTTGCGGATACGGAATCGTCCAAGAAAGCGGAGGCCGCCTCAGGGGCATCGCCCACGGCTGCTGGTCGACACCCGCCGGAGAGGATCTCGCGCTTCGTTTGAAGACGATCTACGACGGAGTGGCCGAACTCATCTCCGAGCACGCGCCGGATGCGGTGGCTCTCGAGGAGTCGTACGTCGGCGCCGACGCCCGCATCGCGCTCTCCGTCGGGCAAGCGCGCGGCGCCGTGCTCGTCGCGGCCGCCAACGCGGGCATCGCGTGCCGTGAGTACACGCCCGCCAGCGTCAAGCAGGCGATCTGCGGCCACGGGCGCGCCGACAAGGCGCAGATCCAGCGGATGGTGAAGATGATCCTCGGCCTCGCGGAGATCCCGACGCCGAACCACGCGGCCGACGCGCTCGCGGTCGCGATCTGCCACACGATGGCGCCGCCACTGCTGCGGCTGGAGGCGGCTGGGTTATGATCGCGCGCCTGCGCGGCAAGCCGGCCGCGAACACTCCCGAGGGGCTGATCCTCGACGTCGGCGGCGTCGGGTACCTCGTGCACGCCACGCCCGCCGCCGTCCGCAAGGGCGAGACGGCCGAGGAGATCACGGTCGAGACGTACCTCCACGTCCGCGAGGACACGATGCAGCTCTACGGTTTCGCCGACCGCGAGGAGCGCGAGCTCTTCCTCCACCTGCTCAGCGTCAGCGGCGTCGGCCCGAAGGTCGCGCTCGCGATCGTCTCCGGCTCTCCCGCCACCGAGCTGCGTCGCGCGATCGTGCGTGAGGACGCCGCGCGTTTCCAGGCGATTCCCGGCGTCGGCAAGAAGACGGCCGACCGGATCGTGCTCGAGCTGAAGGAGAAGCTCGGCGATCCCACGCTCGCACCGGCCAGCGAGTCCGGCGACGCGCACGTCGTTGCGCGCGACGCCCTCGTCGAGCTCGGGTGGTCGCTCCTCGACGCCGAGCGCGCGCTCGCCGACGTCGACGACGAGCTCTCGCCGGAGGAACGTGTCCGGCTCGCGTTGAAGAGAGCCGCATGAGCGTAGGCTCGACGGAGCTCAACAAAGAGCGGAGGCGGCGGCTTGGCCGGCGCCGGAGCGGAAAATGAGCACGCAGTTCCTGACCCCAGATGTCCGCGAGGACGAGGACGAGCTCGAGCAGAGCCTCCGGCCGCGGCGCCTCGACGAGTTCGTCGGCCAGCAGCGCGTCAAGGAGCAGCTCGCGATTGCGCTCGACGCGGCGAAGGGGAGAGGCGAGGCGCTCGACCACGTCCTCCTCGTCGGCCCGCCGGGTCTCGGCAAGACGAGCCTCGCCCACATCATCCGCGAGGAGCTCGGAGTCGGCATCCGCTCCGTCGCGGGACCGGCGCTCGAGCGGAAGGACATCGCCGCGATCCTCACGGCGGTCGACGCGCGCGACGTCGTCTTCGTCGACGAGATCCACCGGCTCGGCCGCGCCGCCGAGGAGATCCTCTACCCGGCGCTCGAGGACTTCCGGCTCGACATCGTCATGGGCCAGGGGACGGCCGCGCGCACGCTGACGCTCGACCTGCCGCCGTTCACGCTCGTCGGCGCGACGACGCGCACCGGGCTCCTCACCTCGCCGCTGCGCGACCGCTTCGGGATGACGTTCCGGCTCGACTACTACGAGCCGGGCGAGCTCGCCGCGATCGTCGCGCGCTCGGCCCGCATCCTCGGCGTCGAGATCGCCGCGGATGCCGCCGAGGAGATCGCGAGCCGCGCGCGGGGCACGCCGCGGGTCGCGAACCGCATCCTCCGCCGCGTGCGCGACGTCGCCGAGGTGCGTCACGAGGGCGCCATCACGACCGCAATCGCGCAGGAGGCTCTCGACCTGCTCGAAGTCGACGCGGCGGGGCTCGAACGGCTCGACCGCGACCTTCTCCGCACGATCGTCGAGAAGTACGACGGCGGGCCGGTCGGTGTCAACACGCTCGCCGCGTCGCTCGGCGAGGAGCCCGACACGATCGAGTACGTCTACGAGCCGTATCTCCTCCAGCTCGGCTTCATCGCGCGCACGCCGCGCGGGCGCACGATCACCGGGCTCGGCCGCGCGCACGTCGGAGCCGCGGCGGAGCCGGATTCACGCCTATTCTGACCGCATGCCGGATCTCTGGACTCCCGTCAACGAGTTGCCGCACGAGGCGTTCGTCGAGCGCCTCCACCGTGCGATCAGCAACTTCGCGGAGGCCATGGGCGTGGAGAAGCCGCTCGTCGAGATCGAGCTCGCCGACACGTCCCACTTCACGCTCGACCGGATCGACCCCGAGCCCGGCTTCGGGATGGTGACGCTCTACGTGGCCGACCCGCGAGACGACGCGCCCGACGCGCTCATCGTCCCGCTCGGCTGGCTGCGCCGCATCGAGCTGCGCGCGGGGGCGGGGAAGAGCGAGAGCTTCGGCTTCACCGTCCCGCCCGCCACGTAGACGAGCCACGGCGCGACGAGCAGCGCCATCACGTCGAACCACACGTAGCCGCTCGCGACGCCGCTCGGCGGGTTCCCGTCGGGGATCCCGAGCCCGGGTAGCGTCGTCGCCCACCGCCATGTCCCGATCGACGTCCCGTAGAGCTCGAGCGCCGCGACGACGAGGAACACGCCCGCGTACGTCGCGCGCCAGCGCGAGCGCCAGAGGAAGACGAGCAGGAGCGGGACGCCGAACGCGCCGGCGACGTCGAGCCGCGGCAGGACAGTGAGCCCTGCGATCCCCCAGACCGCGGCGAGGAGCGCCGCCGCCCAGACGAGCGGCCGCTTCGGAAGCGTCCGGGCGAGCGCGAGCCCGCTCAGATAGACGAGCCCGTGAGCCGGCGGGATGAAGAGCGGCAGGTTGTGCAGGCGGTAGTGGTAGACGCCCCAGACGAGCGATCCCGTCACCTCCCCGACCGTCGCGAAGGCGACGACGCCGAGCGCCTGCGCGCGAGCGAGCGGTGCGAGCGGCCGGAGCGCGGCGGCGAGCACGCCGAAGGTCAGGATCCCGAGCCCGATCTGGACGCCGTGGCCGACCTGCGTGTCGACCGCGAGCAGCGCGGCGAGGTACGCGGGCAGCGCGAGGGCGTACCACTTCGGCACGGTCATCCGCGGTACTGGAGCTCGCGCCAGCTCGGCGTGGGGAGGAGCTCGAGCAGGGCCCGTCCGCCGTTCGTGTCGGCGTACGTGAAGTCGAGGCTCTGCTCGTCCCAGTCGACTTCGAGGAGCCCCTCCTTGACGCGATGGTCGAGCCACGCGCCGCGGAAGACGAGCTTCTTCAGCCAGTACACGAGCGATTCACCACGGACGAGCGCGAGCGCGTCCCAGTGCTCGACGAGGTACTTACCGAGGGCGCTGCGCGGCTCCGTGATCGCGTCGCTTTCCACGAGCTCGACGAGGTCGGCGGTCGCATCGGGGTCGAGCTCGGCTGAGGGGACGAGCTCGAGACGGACGGCGGCGGCCGTGATCCGCTCCTCGAAATCGAGGCTGCTGAAGGAGAAGCGGTAGCCGAGGAACTCGACGACGTAGTCGTCGCCGGACTGGTAGTTCCCCGCTGCTTCCACGGGCTCAGCGTACCCTCGTCTCATGCGTGCACTCCGCTATCCGCTGGCCCTCGCGGCCGTGGTCGGGCTCGTCGCACTGACGGCCTGGGGCTTCTCCTGGCCGTTCGGGAAGGCGGTCACGCTGGCGCCGGTGATCGTCATCGGCGGCGCCGCGACGGTCGGACTTGTCCTGCTCTGGGGCAAGGTCGCGCTCAGCTCGTTGCGCGAGTCTCGCCACCCGCGCCGCGTCCTCGCGTACTGGGTGATCGGACTGGCGCTACTCGTGCTGCTGACCGTGCTGGGCGTCAAGCTCCCGAGCGAGGGCGGCTAGTAAACGGTCGACGTCGTCGCGTGTCGTGTAGGCGGCGACCGAGATGCGGAGGAGATCGCCGTTCGGGCCGGTGACGGGGATCTCGACGCGGTGGTTCGCAAAGAGCCGGTCGCGGAGCCCGGGGTCGGGCCGCGGGAGCCGGACGCTCGCCATCTGGCCGAGCATCTCCTCCGGCGCAAGCGGCTCGGTGCCGAGGACGTCGCACAGCTCGGCGCGCGCCTCGCGGGTCGAGGCGCGGCAGCGCTCGCGCACCGCGTCCCAGTCGCGCTCCGCCTGGTAGGCGATCGCGTCCGGGACCGCGAGCCACGCGGCAGGGTCGCGGGTGCCCTGCATCTCGATCCGCTCCTGGAACGTCGCGCCGTCCGCGTAGCCCCAGCTGACGATCGCGGCGTCGACGCGCTCCTGGTGCTCGGGCCGGACGTGGAGGAAGCCCGCGCCCTTCGGCGCCATGAGCCATTTGTGCGCGTTCCCGGCGTAGAAGTCGGCGCCGAGCGCGGCGACGTCGACCGGCACGTGCGCGGGTGCATGCGCGCCGTCGACGATCGTCACGAGGCCGCGCTCGCGTGCGCGCGCGACGATCTCCTCGACAGGGAGCACGAGCGCAGTGCCGGACGTGATGTGGCTCAGGTAGACGACTCGCGTGCGGTCGGTCGCGTGCGCGAAGAGTGCCTCGACGACGTCGGCGGAGCTCTCGAGGGGGAGCGGAATCGGCGCTCGCACGTACCGCGCGCCGGCGCGCCGGCAGAGCCACTCCCAGGCGAAGTCGCAGGCGCCGTACTCGAGATCGGTCGTGAGAATCTCGTCGCCCTGCCCGAGCGGGAGCGAGCGGGCGGCAAGGTTGACGCCCGTCGTCGCGTTCGGGACGAAGGCGATGTCGGATGCATCGGCGTGGAGATAGGCGGCGAAAGCACCACGGGCGTCGGCGAGGAGGGCCGGGAGGCGGCGGTCGAGGAAGTCGATCGGCTCCCGCTCGAGCTCACGCTGCCACGCCTGGTAGCTCTCGAACACCGGCCGCGGGCACGCGCCGAACGAGCCGTGATTGAGGAACGCGACGTCCGGGTCGAGCAGGAACTCGTGCCGGAGTTCGGCCGGATCGAGTTTCGTCACCAGTGCCAGCCGGCCACGTCGGGCGCGTCCTCGCCGTTCTCGCGCGCGTACTGGCGCGCCCGCAGCCGCGCGTCCTCCATCTCCTGCCGCAGATGGCCGGCGCGGTCGCCGAGCCCAGGCACGCGGTCGATGACGTCGATCACGAGGTGGAAACGGTCGAGGTCGTTGAGCATCACCATGTCGAACGGCGTTGTCGTCGTCCCTTCCTCCTTGTAGCCGCGCACGTGGATGTTGTCGTGGTTCGTGCGACGGTACGTGAGCCGGTGGATGAGCCACGGATAGCCGTGGTAGGCGAAGACGACGGGCCGGTCGGTGGTGAAGAGGGAGTCGAACTCGCTGTCGGAAAGCCCGTGCGGATGCTCGCTCTCGGGCTGGAGGCGCATGAGGTCGACGACGTTGACGACGCGAACGTTCAGCTCGGGCAGCCGCTCCCGCAGGATCGCGGCCGCCGCGAGCGTCTCGAGCGTCGGCACGTCGCCCGCGCAGCCGAGCACGACGTCCGGCTCGCCGCCCTCGTCCGATGACGCCCACTCCCAGATCCCGATCCCGCGGGTGCAGTGGAGGATCGCGTCGTCGAGCGCAAGGAACTGGAGTGCCGGCTGCTTCCCCGCGACGATGACGTTCACGTAGTGGCGGCTGCGCAGGCAGTGGTCGGCGACCGAGAGAAGGCAGTTCGCGTCGGGCGGCAGGTAGACGCGGATGATCTCCGCCTTCTTGTTCATGACGTGGTCGATGAAGCCGGGATCCTGGTGCGAGAAACCGTTGTGATCCTGGCGCCAGACGTGCGAGCTGAGGAGGTAGTTGAGCGAGCCGATCGGTCTCCGCCAGGGGATGCCGCGCGTCACCTTCAGCCACTTCGCGTGCTGGTTGAACATCGAGTCCACGATGTGGATGAACGCCTCGTAGCAGTTGAACAGCCCGTGCCGGCCCGTGAGGAGGTAGCCCTCGAGCCATCCCTGGCACTGGTGCTCGGAGAGCATCTCGACGACGCGGCCGCTCGGTGCGAGCGACTCGTCGGTCGGCTCGACGGCGGCGTCCCACTGCTTGTCGGTCACCGTGAACACGTCGCCGAGCCGGTTCGACGCCGTCTCGTCGGGGCCGAAGATGCGGAAGTTGTCGGGATTCGCGCGCACGACCTCCGCGAGCCAGCGGCCGAGCACGCGCGTCGCCTCGGCCGTCTTCGTGCCCGGCTCGTCCACCGCCACGGCGAACTCGCGGAAGTCGGGCAAGTCGAGGTCGCGGAGGACGAGGCCGCCGTTCGTCTTCGGGTTCGCGGACATCCGCCGCTCGCCGGTGGGCGCGACGGCCGCGAGCTCTGAGCGCAGAACGCCGCGCTCGTCGAACAGCTCGTCCGGCCGGTAGCTGCGCATCCACTCCTCGAGCTGCGCGCGGTGCTCCGCGTTGGTCCGTACCTCGGCGAGCGGCACCTGGTGCGCCCGCCACGTCCCCTCGACCTGCACGCCGTCGACGACGCGCGGCCCCGTCCAGCCCTTCGGCGTGCGGAAGACGAGCATCGCGCGGCGGTCGTCGAGCGCCCGGTCGAGGAGCTCCGCGAAGCGCGCGTGGATCGACAGGACGTCCTCCTCGTCGAAGCCGGCCGTGAAGAAGAGCGGCTCGTGGCCGTACCCGCGCAAGAGCGAGGCGAGCTCCTCCTCGGGGATGCGCGCGAGGACGGTCGGGTTGGCGATCTTGTAGCCGTTCAGATGGAGGATCGGCAGGACGCGCCCGTCGCGGTCCGGGTCGGAGAACTTGTTCGAGTGCCAGCTCGTCGCGAGCGGGCCCGTCTCCGCCTCGCCGTCGCCGACGACGCACGCCACGGTGAGCCCGGGGTCGTCGAACGCGGCGCCGTAGGCGTGCGAGAGCG
>Ga0307372_10001880_pt1 | contig 35621 bp, 35 predicted proteins | sample OX1MG_FD_202533 | JGI IMG/M metagenome (GOLD analysis project Ga0307372, IMG submission 202533) | Soil microbial communities from Risofladan, Vaasa, Finland - OX-1 | ecosystem: Environmental > Terrestrial > Soil > Coastal area > Acid sulfate soil | place: Finland: Risofladan, Vaasa | collected...
CCCTGGCGCCTGACAGATATGGACTGAAATGCGGGTCACCCTGCCGCGGATGGGGCGCGCCGGGTTCCATTGCTTGCTCACTATCAATCCGGGATCGACTTATCCGGTGAATAAGATGGGCTAGTGCTTGAATATCGCGAATCCGTGAATTCCCACGCGTGGCGGCCTGCTGACAGCCGCGGGTGACAGGTAGCAGTTTGATCCTCCTGGCCGAAAGACCGCGAAGGCTTGGGATTAGAGTGCGCAAGGTTCATGTGGCGGGACCGACGACGCGATTGCGGATCCGCAGGCCGCCAAATGGTGCGGATGCCACGCCGGCGCCGCGCTCAACCTCGGATGTTACCGCCCCTTGAACGCCGGCTTGCGGCGCTCGCGCCAAGCCTGGTGGCTCTCCGCCTTGTCCTCGGTCATCTCCAGCATGGCGAAGCGATACAGATCCGCCAACGCCGCATCCGACTGCGGAATGTTCATGCCGTAATTGAGGGATTCCTTGGTCAGCCGCGCGGCCAGCGGCGGCAGCGTCGCGATGTGCTCCGCCACCGCCAGGGCCCGCGGCATCAGCTCCGCGTGCGGCACCAGCCATTGCGCCAGGCCGGTGCGGAACGCCTCCTCCGCGGTCAGCGGGAAGCCGAACGCGGCGCGCATCGCCAGCCCCTTGCCGACCCAGCGCGCCAGCCGCACCGCGCCGCCCTGTGCCGGGATGATCCCCAGGCCCGATTGCGGCAGCCGCCACTCCGCGCGCTCCGAGGCGACGATCAGGTCGCAGCAATAGGTCACGATGCAGCCGATGCCGACGGCATAACCGTTCACCGCGGCGATCACCGGCTTGGCGAAATCCGCCAGCAGGTTGATCGGATGGGCGCGGCGGCGGTTCGGCAGGTCCTCGATGAACGCCCCCACCGAGTTCATCGTGTGCGTCCGAGGATTTTTCAGGTCGGCCCCGGCGCTGAACGCCCCGCCGGCATCGTCGCCGGTCAGGATCGCGCAGCGGATTTCCGGATCGGCCTCCAGTTCCGGCAGGCGCTCGCGCAAGCCGGTCTGGAATTCCTCGCACCACGCGTTGCGCGCCTCCGGGCGGCTGAGCGTCAGGATGGCGATGGGTCCACGTCGTTCCAACAGCAATGGCATCGTCGGTTTCCTCCCTGCGAATCGAGGCAGCTTGCCCGATGCGCGGCTTCCTGCAAGCCTGCCGCGCATGACGCCCCCCGTCTTGCCCCGCATGCTCGCCTGCCTGCTGCTGGCCGGCTGCGCCCTTGTGGACCAAAAGACCTTCGCGCCGGCACCGGAGGCGAAGGCGGCCCCCGCCGTGGCGCGGCCCGCGCCGCCGGTGAAATTGGATCCGCGCGTGCCGCTGGTCACCATCGATTTCAGCGGGCCGCCGCCGCAATACGAGGAGTTGCTGCGCTACGCCGTGCGCGCCGCCGAACTGCGCGACCGCGACGTGCAGTACGACGTCGTCGCCATGCTGCCGAAGGCCGCCGGTGCGGCACAGGGCCAGCGCGACGCGGCCGGGGTGATGCGCTCGATCATGCTGGCGGGCGTGCCGGCGGCGCGCATCCATCTCGCGTTGCGCGCCGACCCGGCGCTGGCCGGCCGCGAGGTCCGGGTTTACGTCCGCTGAGCGGCCGGGTGAGGCGATGAGCAGCCGGCCTGTCGTGTTTGGCGCGGCTTACAGCGTGTATGTGCGCGCGGTGCGCCTCGTGCTGCATGAGAAGGGCGTCGCTTACGACCAGGTGGACGTGGATGTGTTCGCACCCTCCGGGCCGCCGGCGGCGCATCTTGCACGCCATCCCTTCGGTCGCATCCCCGCGTTCGAGCATGACGGCTTCCGGCTGTACGAGAGCGGCGCCATCGAACGCTACATCGATGCCGCGTTCGACGGCCCGAAGCTGCAACCGACCGAGCCGCACGCGCAGGCGCGCATGAACCAGGCGCTGGGAGTTCTCGACGCCTACTGCTACCGCACGCTGGTCTGGGACATTTTTGTGGAGCGGGTGCGCGCGCCGGCGACCGGCCGGGCGCCGGACGAGGCGCGCATCGCCGCCGCACTGCCGCGCGCCGAAACCTGCCTGCGCGCGCTTGTGGAGATCGGCGGCGCGGGGCCATGGCTTGCCGGTCCGATGCTCACCCTCGCCGATCTGCACGCGGTGCCGATGTTGGTCTATTTCCGTCTGGCGCCGGAGGGCGCGGCGGTGATCGCACGGCATCCCCGCATCGCCGCCTGGTTGGACGCGATGATGGCGCGGCCAGGCATGGCGGCGACGCGCTCGCCGCTTGAATAGCGCTGGTTCATGGACCCGCCGGGCATGGGTTCACAAGCCGTCGCCGCCGGCCTAATACCAGCCGGTAGGTTGAGCTTCACGGGGGAAAAAGCGTGGCAGGCATGATGGAAGGCAAGGTCGCCGTGGTGACCGGCGCGGGCGGCGGCATCGGTCGCGAGATCGCGATCATGATGGCGGCCGCCGGGGCGAAGGTGATCGTCGCGGATATCGGCGCGTCGCTGTCGGGCGAGGGCGGCTCGGCCACGCCGGCGCAGCAGACCAAGCAGTTGATCGAGCAGAAGGGCGGGGTCGCGGAGATCTGCACCGAGTCGGTCGCGGCGTGGGGCTCGGCGCAGAAGATCGTGCAGGCGGCGCTGGATCATTTCGGCCGCATCGACGCGGTGGTGAACAACGCCGGCATCCTGCGCGACGTGATCTTTCACAAGATGACCGAGGACGACTGGCTATCTGTCATTGCCGTTCACCTGAACGGATCGTTTTTCGTTTCTCGTGCCGCGGCCGAGCACTATCGCAAGCAGGAGAGCGGGACGTTCGTGCATATCAGCTCGACGTCCGGGCTGATCGGCAATTTCGGCCAGGCCAACTATTCCGCGGCGAAGCTCGGCATCACCGCGCTGTCGAAGTCGATCGCGCTGGACATGCAGCGCTACAACGTGCGCTCGAACTGCATCGCGCCGTTCGCGTGGAGCCGCATGACCAGCTCGATCCCGGCGACCACGCCGGAGCAGCAGGCGCGGTTGGCCAAGATCCAGCAGATGACACCGGACAAGAACGCGCCGATGGCGGTGTACCTGTCGTCCGACGCGGCGAAGGGCGTGACCGGCCAGGTGTTCGGCACGCGGATGAACGAGGTGATCCTGTTCAGCTCGCCGCGCCCGATCCGCATCGTGCACCGTGCCGAGGGCTGGACGCCCGAAACCATCGCGGACCATGCGATGCCGGCGCTGAAGGCGGCGTTCATGCCGCTGGATCGGTCCGGCGAAGTGTTCAATTGGGACGCGGCATAGCAAGGCCGGCCCGCCCCGTGCCCAACCCTGTCCCGCAACGCGGGACAGGGTTGTTGGTCAGGCGCCGGCCTGGGCCACGGCGTCGCGAAGGGCGCCGACCATCCGCAACGCCAGTTCGGCCATGCGATTGCACATCTCTTCCAGTTTCAGCCGGCCTCCCGGACGATGCCATGTGTAGGCCCAACTGATCATGCCGCCGATCGCGAGCGCGGCCAGGTTGACGTCGGCGATCTGGAATTCGCCGGCGGCGACGCCTTCAGCCAGCAACTGCGACAGGACACGATCGAATTTCCTGCGCAGCGCGTTGATTTCGGCCAGCGCTTCCGGCGCCAGGTTCTTCTCTTCGCGAAAGAAGATCGCGATGTTGGCCTGCCGCGACAGCACGACGCGGGTGAAGTCGACAATGGCGCGATAGAGCCGTTCGGATGGCCGGCCCGGCTGTTGCGCGGCGTTCTCCACGGCGGCGAGCGACAACTCGATCGTCGGCGTGCAGAGCGCCGCCAGCAGATCGACCTTGCTGCGGAAATGCGTATAGATGAATGGCTTGGTGACCCCGAGCTCGGCTGCGATGTCATCGAGCGTCGTGCCGGTGAAGCCGCGCGCATAGAACAGCTTGACGGCTTCCTCGATGATCCGCTCGCGCTTGTAGGCCAGAATCTCTTCGCGCATGCCAAAATGCCGATTCGCTGCAGGGCGCGCAGGATAGCCCTGGCGCCGCGGGAAGGAAAGCATACTGCTGGGTAAGCGCGGGATGACCGCTTGAACAATGCCCGGCGCGTTTGCGTGCCGGTTGGCTGGTCCACGGGCCGCGGCCGCGGCGGCCGTGCGTCCGCCGTGTTGAAGGCTGGCTGATCCACCGAGGCACGCATGTCCGTTCTGACGCGTTATGCCGGCCGATCCGGGCAACTGCCCCGCGGGTAAGCGACACGCGCATTTCGGCGGTGGAGGTCTTCCCGCCGCATTTCCCTTCCTGTGCCCGAACCATGGCGATGTTGGTCGAGTCGACGCGAACGGCGCCGACGCAATATGCTCGGGGCAACCGGCGCCGCCAGCTCCAGCAGCGCCGCCGCAACACGGGAGGAAGCGATGGCAGGATTGCTCGCAGGCAAGTCGGCACTGATCACCGGCGGCGGCGGCGGCATCGGTCGCGCCACGGCGCTGGCCTTTGCGCGCGAGGGTGCGCGTGTCGCCGTGGCCGACGCCTTCACCGAGAGCGCGCAGCAGACGGTGGCGCTGGTGAACGAGGCCGGCGGACAGGCCATGTCGCTGACCGCCGATGTCACCGACACGGGGCAGGTGCAGGCGATGATCCGTGCCGTGGTCGCCGCCTATGGCCGGGTGGATTGCGCGTTCAACAATGCCGGCATCGCCGGCTTCCAGGTGGATGCCGCGGGCAAGAAGACGCATGAATGGGCGGACGAATCGTTCGATCGCATGATCGCCGTCAATCTGAAAGGCGTCTGGCTGTGCATGAAGCATGAGATTCCGCAGATGCTGGCGCAGGGCGGCGGCGTGATCGTCAACACCGGCTCGATCGCCGGGCTGATCGGCCTGCCCACGTCGTCGGCCTATGTCGCCGCGAAGCACGGCGTGCTTGGGCTGACCAAGACCGCGGCGCTGGAATACGCGCGGGACAACATCCGGGTGAACGCCGTCTGCCCCGGCTATATCGAAACCAAGATGACCGAGGACACGATGCGCCGGCGTGGCGCCGAGCTGATGGAGAAAGTGCCGTTCCATCGCATGGGCAAGCCGGAAGAGATTGCCGAAATGGTGGTCTGGCTGTGCAGCGACCGCGCGTCCTATGTCAGCGGCGCCTGCTACAACGTGGACGGCGGCTATATGGCGGTTTGACAGCCTCTGGTGAACTGGCCGCCGGCAACGGCATAACGGGAGGAACCATGGCAAACGAAACCATCCGCCTTGCCGAGTATGCGGCGGCGCTGCGTTACGAAGATCTGCCGCCGGACGTCGTGCAGCGCGCCAAGGATTGCATCGCCGACACGGTGGCGGTGATCGTGCTGGGCAATGGCCTGCCCTGGAGCCGCATCGTCATCGCCTACGCGCAGCGTGTTGGAGCGGGCGGACACAGCCGCATCCTGGGCGCCGGCGGACCCACGTTGCACGCGCCGGCGGCGGCGCTGGCCAACGGCACGCTGGCGCACGCCTTCGAGTCCGACAACCTGACGAAACCGGGCGTCGGCGTGCATCCCGGCGGCACCTTGCTGCCGCCGGGCTTGGCGGTAGCCCAGGAGAACGGCAGCACCGGGCGCGCGATGATCACCGCCATCGTAGCCGGATTCGAGGTGATGTACCGCATCGGCCGCGCCACGAAACACAGCAACGAGCGGCGCGGCTTTCACGCGCCCGGCACCACCGGTCCGTTTGGTGCCGCAGTTGCGGCGGGCGTATTGCTCGGGCTGGATGCGCCGCGCATGACCAACGCGCTCGGCATCGCCGGTTCGCTGGCGGGCGGGCTGATGGAATTTGCCCGTTCCGGCACCGGAGCGATGGTGAAGCGCCTGCATCTCGGCCGCGCGGCCGAGAGCGGCGTGATGGCCGCCAGCCTGGCCGCCGACGGCTTCACCGGTCCGCGCAGCGTGCTGGAAGGCGAGGCCGGCTTCCTGAAAGTGTTCTGCACCGAATGGGATGTGGCCGACCTGACACGCGGCCTCGGCAGCGAGTTCGCGACGCTGAACCTGTGTCTGAAGCGCTTCCCCGTGCACATGACCGCGCAGAATGCGGTGCAGGCCGTGCTGGAGCTGCAAGCCGAGCATGGCTTCGCCGGCACCGCGGTGGATCGGGTGAGGGTAGCGGGCACCGAGCGGATGGCGACCATCAACAACATCCGCGCGCCCGCCGACATCATGATGGCGCAGTATTCCATTCCGTTCTGTGTGGCGCTGGCGTTGTTCCGCGATCCGCGCGATCCGGCGTCGTTCGACGACTCGGCACTGTCCGATGCGGCGATCCGGGACATGTGTGGGCGCGTGGCGGTCGTCGTGGCGGACCCGCCGACCAAGGTTGCCGGCGCGAGCATCGTCACGGTGGTGTTGCGGGACGGGCGGTCGTTCACGTGCGAAGTCGCGGAGTTCAACGGCACCCCGGCCCGCCCGCTGGACCGCGCCGAGCTGCGCGATAAGTTCATGACGCTGACACGCACGCGCTACGGAGCCGCGGCGGCGCGGATGTTCGACCGCCTGCAGAACCTGGAGAACGAGACCGAGCTCGGGTGGGTCGGCGCCTGATGCGGTAGATGCTCCCCCCCTCTCGCAAGCCGAGGAGGAAACCTTGCGGTTACGCGTTGGTCAGCCCGCCGTCGATCGTGATTGTCTGGCCGGTGATGTAGGACGCGTCGCTTGAGCAGAGGAAGCGGATCACCGAGGCCACTTCGCTGGGTTGGCCGAAGCGCTGCAACGGAATCTCCCGCTGGTACGCTTCGCCCCGCTCGGCGATGATCGAGTCCGTCATGCGCGTCACGATCACCCCCGGCGCGACGGCGTTCACCAGGATGTCGGGCGCGAACCGGCGCGACAGCGAGCGCGTCAGGCCGACGATGCCGCCCTTCGCCGCGCCATAGGCCGCGTGGCCCGGACTGCCGCGGCGGAACGCGATGGAACTGGCAAACACCAGCCGCGCCGGCCCGCGCATGTCGGCGTGGGGGCGGAAAGCCACCGCCATGTCGTAGGCGTTGGTGAGGTTGGCGGCGATCGCGCGATTCCACACGCCGTGGTCGTCGGGGTCGAGCGGATCCGGCTCGAAAACGCCGGCCAGGTGAACCAACGCATAGACCGGCCTGGCACGTTCCAGCAGGTCGGCGCAGACCGCTTGCGTGGCGAGGTCGGTCGCGACCGTGAACACCCGCACGCCGCCCAGCGCGGTCCTGGCGTCGTTCAGTCGTTGCTCATCGAGATCAACCAGTATGACGTGCGCGCCGTGGTCGAGAAAGGCGCGCGCGGTTGCGACGCCGATGCCGCCGGCGCCACCGGTGATGACGATGTGTCTGTTGGTGAATTCCGCCATGTCATCGCACCATGTCATTGCGAGTTGACCACCGGCCGCCGCCGGCCGGTGGTCAACTCGCAATGACATTCAGCCTGATGCCGTTGCGGCGAAGCTTCGTTCTTCCCCCTCTCTCAAACCCGCCGCACCACATACGCCTGCTCCAACGCCTCGACAATCTCCGCGGCGTGCGCCGGATCGCGCGCCTCCACCATCACCTCCAGCTCCGCGGCCTGCACGGACGCCGCGGCGAACAGCCGCTGGTGCGACACCTCGATGATGTTGCCGCCGCTGCCGCCGATCTTGCCGGCGATGTCCGCCAGCACGCCGGGCCGGTCAGGGATCTGCAGGTGCAGCCGCAACAGCCGCCCGTCGCGCAGCAGGTTGCGCAGCAGCACGTTGGACAGGATGCGCGCGTCGATGTTTCCCCCCGTGATCGCCACGCCCACGCGCTTGCCGCGAAAGCGCGACCCGAACGTCAGCAACGCCGCGACGCCGACCGCGCCGGCCCCCTCGGCCACCGTCTTGGCCCCCTCCGCCAGCAGGCCGATCGCCTCCTCCACGGCGCGTTCCGGCACCACCAGAATGTCGGTCACCCGGCGACGCACCAGCTCGAACGGCAGTTCGCCGATGTCGCGCACGGCGATGCCCTCGGCGATGGTCGGGCCGCCCACCGCGACCGCGCGGCCGGCCAGCATCTGCGCCATGGCGGCGTAGGCTTCCACCTCCACGCCGAACACCGCGATGCCGGGCCGCAGCGTGGTCGCGGCGACCAGGCACCCGGCCAGCAATCCGCCGCCGCCCACCGGGATCACCAGCGCGTCGAGATCCGGCGCGTCCTCCAGCAGCTCCAGCGCCAGCGTGCCCTGCCCGGCCATCACCGCCGGATCGTTGTACGGATGCACGAACACGAGCTGCCGTTCCGCCGCCAATTGCTCGGCATGCGCCGCGGCTTCCGCCAGGGTTTCCCCGTGCAGCACAACGGTCGCGCCCCAGGCGGCGGTGCGCGTCACCTTGGTGGAGGGGGTGAATTTCGGCATGACGATGGTTGCCGCCACGCCGGCCAGATGCGCGTGGCGCGCCACCGCCTGGGCGTGGTTGCCGGCGGACATGGCGATGACACCCCTCGCCCGTTGGTCGGCGCTGAGCAAGGCCAGCCGGTTCGCGGCGCCTCGCTCCTTGAAGGCGCCGGTAACCTGCAAATTGTCGAGTTTCAGCGTCACGGTCGCGCCGGTGGCGCGCGAGACGGCATCGCTGAACATCGCGGGCGTGCGCAAGACGCGACCGGCGATGCGGCCGGCAGCCGCCTGCACGTCGGCGAGATCAATCATCGAAGCGTGGGATGCGCCATTGGCTTTTCCCCCGCGCCCCGCCGTCAGACGAACTTGAAGTCGAGGATCTCGTACGACCGGTCGCCGCCCGGCGCCGGCACCGAGACCGTGTCGCCGACCTTCTTGCCGATCAGCGCCTTGGCCAGCGGCGCGGAAATCGATAGCCGGCCCGACTTGATGTCGGCCTCATGCGTGCCGACGATCTGGTAGGTGGACTCCTTGTCCGTCTCCTCGTCCATCAGCCAGACATACGCGCCGAACATGACGTGAGTGCCGGACAATCCCGACGGATCGATCACCTCGGCGGAGGAGACGATCTCCTCCAGCTCGGCGATGCGGCCCTCGATGAAGGACTGGCGTTCGCGTGCGGCGTGGTATTCCGCGTTCTCCGACAGGTCGCCATGCGTCCGCGCTTCGGCGATCGCCCGAATGATGGACGGGCGCTCTTCCGACTTGAGCAAGCGAAGCTCGTCTTCCAGCCGCCGCAGGCCGGGGGCGGTCATCGGAAACTTCTGCACGGCGAGATCCTTCGGTCAGAAAGCGCAACGTGTACGTGGGTTGTCGTCCATACGCCGCTGCCGCGGCCGGGAGGGTCCGGCCGCGACGGAGCGCCTAGAACGATCTGCGAAAGTAGGATTGCAGGGGCGCGACTTCAAGCGTCCCCGACCGCAGGGCGGCGATGGCGTGTACCGCGGCCTTGGCTCCCGCCATGGTTGTGTAGTGCGGCACGCCATGGGTCAGCGCGCTGCGGCGGATGGCGAAACTGTCGGCGACCGATTGCGGGGTGGAGGCGGTATTGACGACCAGTTGCACGTCGCCTGAACGGATCGCGTCCACGCAATGCGGCCGTCCTTCCAGCACCTTGTTGACCACCGCGACGGGCAGGCCGGCTTCCCGGATATGGGCGGCGGTGCCGCGGGTCGCCAGGATGCCGAATCCCATCTCGACCAGCCGGCGGGCCAGCGCCGCCAGGCCCTTCTTGTCGGCGTCCTTCACCGACAGAAACACCGTGCCGGACGCGGGCAGGATCACCCCGGCGCCGAGTTGGGACTTGGCGAAGGCGCGCTCGAAGCTGGCGTCCAGGCCCATCACCTCGCCGGTGGATTTCATCTCCGGGCCGAGGATGGTGTCCACATTGGGGAAGCGGGCGAACGGAAACACCGCCTCCTTCACCGCGACATGCGGCGCGATCGTCTGGTCGTCCAGGCGGAAGCCGGCCAGTTTTTCCCCCGCCATGACGCGCGCGCCGATTTTGGCGACGGCGACGCCGGTGGCCTTGGCGACGAACGGCACGGTGCGCGAGGCGCGCGGGTTCACCTCCAGCACGTAGATTTCATCGTCCTTGATGGCGTACTGCACGTTCATCAGCCCGACGACGCCGAGCGCCTTGGCCATCGCCTCGGTTTCGGCCTTGAGTTCGGTCACCGTCGCCGGCGACAGCGTGTAGGGCGGCAGGCTGCACGCCGAATCGCCGGAGTGGATGCCGGCCTCCTCGATATGCTCCATGACGCCGGCGACATACACCGTCTCGCCGTCGGCGATGCAGTCCACGTCCACTTCGATGGCGTCGTTCAGGTAGCGGTCGATCAGCACCGGCCCGCGGGACATATCACCGCCCGATACACGCACCGCCTCGCGCATGTAACGGTGCAGGCCGGCGCGGTCATAGACGATTTCCATCGCCCGACCGCCGAGCACGTAGCTGGGGCGGATCACCACCGGATAGCCGATGCGTTCGGCGATCGCCTCGGCTTCTTCGGCCGAGCGCGCGATGCCGTTCTCCGGCTGCCGCAGGCCAAGCCTTTGCAACAGTTGCTGGAAGCGTTCGCGATCCTCGGCGATGTCGATCGCGTCGGCGCTGGTGCCCAGGATCGGGATTGCTTCCCGTGCCAGCGCCTGCGACAGTTTCAGCGGCGTCTGCCCGCCATACTGCACGATGCAACCCAGCAGCGTGCCGCGCGATTGTTCCTTGCGCACCACGGCGATGACGTCTTCCGCGGTGAGCGGCTCGAAATACAGCCGGTCGGAGGTGTCATAGTCGGTGCTGACGGTTTCCGGATTGCAGTTGACCATGATGGTCTCGAAGCCGGCCTCCCGCAGCGCGTAGGCGGCGTGGACGCAGCAATAGTCGAACTCGATGCCCTGGCCGATGCGGTTCGGGCCGCCGCCGAGGATGATTATTTTCTGGCGTTCGGTCGGGTCTGCCTCGCATGCCGGCGTGCCGTAGCCGCCCTCATAGGTCGAGTACATGTAGGGCGTGGCGGAGGCGAACTCCGCCGCGCAGGTGTCGATGCGCTTATAGACCGGGAAGACGCCGAGTTCGGTGCGTTGCTTCGCGACCGTCGGTTCAGTGCGGCCGGTCAGTTCCGCCAGGCGATGGTCGGAGAAACCCAGCGCCTTCAGGCGGCGGAAAGCACCGGCGTCGCGCGGCAAGCCGGACGCCGCGACCGCGCGTTCGGCTGCGACGATGCGTTTCAGTTCGCGCAGGAACCACGGGTCGAATTTGCTGGTCTCGTGGATGTCCTCCACCGTCAGGCCGGCACGCAGCGCCTGCGCAGCCACCAGCAGCCGGTCGGGACGCGGAGTCGAAAGCGCGGCGCGGAAAGCGTCGGGACCACCGTCGCCGGGAGGTTCGATCGGGTCGAGGCCGGAAAGCCCGGTCTCCATGCTGCGCAACCCCTTTTGCAGCGCCTCGGCGAAGCAGCGGCCGATCGCCATCGCCTCGCCCACCGATTTCATCGACGTGGTGAGCAAAGCGGGGGTGCCGGGGAATTTCTCGAAGGTGAAGCGGGGGATTTTCACGACGACGTAGTCGATGGTGGGCTCGAAACTGGCCGGTGTGACGCGGGTGATGTCGTTGGCCAGTTCGTCAAGCGTGTAGCCGACCGCGAGTTTCGCGGCGACCTTGGCGATCGGAAATCCGGTGGCCTTCGAGGCCAGCGCCGAGGAACGCGACACCCGCGGGTTCATCTCGATGATGAGCATGCGGCCATCTTGTGGATTGACCGCGAACTGCACGTTGGAGCCGCCGGTATCGACGCCGATCGCGCGCAGGCAGGCGATCGAGGCGTCGCGCATCCGCTGATATTCTTTGTCCGTCAGTGTCAGGGCCGGGGCGACGGTGACGCTGTCGCCGGTGTGGATGCCCATCGGATCGACGTTCTCGATGGAACAGATGATGATGCAGTTGTCGGCGCGGTCGCGGACCACCTCCATTTCGAATTCTTTCCAGCCCAGCACGGATTCTTCGATCAGCACTTCCGTTGTCGGCGACGCCTCCAGCCCGCCGGCGACGATCTGCTCGAACTCCTCGCGATTATAGGCGATGCCGCCGCCGGTGCCGCCGAGCGTGAAGCTGGGGCGGATGACGGCGGGCAGGCCGGTGGTCGCGAGGGCGGCGCGGGCTTCGCCCATCGTGTGGGCGATGGCGGAGCGGGGTGACTCAATGCCGATCGCCGCCATGGCGTCGCGGAATTTCAGCCGGTCTTCGGCGCGGTCGATCACCTCGGCGCGGGCGCCGATCAGTTCGACGTTGTGACGTTGCAGCGCGCCGTTGCGGGCGAGTTGCATCGCGATGTTGAGCGCGGTCTGGCCGCCCATGGTGGGCAGCAGCGCGTCGGGTTTTTCCCGGGCGATTATTTTCTCCACGATCTCAGGGGTGATCGGCTCTATGTAGGTGGCGTCGGCCAGGCCGGGATCGGTCATGATGGTGGCGGGGTTGGAGTTCACCAGAATCACGCGAAATCCCTCGGCCTTCAGGGCCTTGCAGGCCTGCGCGCCGGAATAGTCGAACTCGCAGGCCTGGCCGATGACGATCGGGCCGGCGCCGATGATCAGGATGGATTCGATGTCGGTGCGACGGGGCATGGGGTTACTTACTCTCAGTGGGAATGCGTGGTTCGCTGTTTGACGCAGCGGATTTCCTGAAGAGTCGAAGCCCTGGATCCTCTCTATTGCGTCGAAGCGAGGGGTGGATGTCCTGTCGAAGTGCGCCCAACAGCGCTTGTATTATATCTGTCAAATTCCCTGACTGGTTCACAAATAAACCATCATTGAATGCATAGAGTGCCTTTATAACGCTGAGAGGTGCGACAAGTGTGAGGGCATTGGCCGCGTCAACATAGCGCGTCTGGGTCGCCGTCAGGTCATTTAACTGGCTCGACAATGCAGCAACATACTCCTTGTAGAGATCAAGCTTCACCTTTCTCCAATCGGCCTCGCGTTCCTTATGCTTGGTCAAAAGGTACGTCAGAACAGCAACAGTAATCGCCGCTGCTCCTGAAAGGACGGCTGAGAGGAAGCCCGGGTTCATGGGGCTGTATCAGCCGGAGAGGCCTTATCGCCGGTCATGCAAGCGTCTCGCCAGACGGGTGGCCATTTTTCTGGATTCAGCAAAGTGTGCGAGCCTCCTGCACACTCTGTTTATCTTCGGGCATCTGCGGCAGCAATCGAGCCTGGGCGACCCCCTTGGGAGTTAGCTCCAGATGCCAGTGGCATTGCAGCGCGCCTTCAGGCAGACGGATCGGCTCGCGGATCAGGCCGTCGCGCAGGCACGCGGCGATGGCGTCGCAGAACGCGTCATAGGTGATAGCCCGGCCGGTAAGCGCGGCAAACCGCTCGAAGCCCATCTCGATGTTCGGCTCGTTGATGACGTGGCGGAACGCGAGTTGCGCCACCAACGCGACGACATCCGATGGGTGATCAGGAGGCACCGGTCAGCTCGTCCTGCCGCGACCGGTTTTGAATCCACCGCCATGCGGGCTCTGGCAGCGCGCCCTCGGACTCCGCCGGCTGGACCTCGATTACCAAAAAGCGTGCTCGTCCGGTGAACGGACGAATGAGATCGCTGATCGCATCTGCGTCCAGCCGCGTGCTGATCATGAAAACATGGGGAATATGGTGCCACCAGTTCTCGATATCTGGACAACCCGCCTTGAGGAAGCTCTTGAGGCGGTCATGGTCCACCGACGGGTCTGTCGGGTCAACCGTGATGAGGTAGATCCGGTTAGGCATTGCTACGTCCTTCCTCCGGAATGGGGCTGTCGCGTCGCATCAGGCAGTGTTTTCTTCGGCACACTCTCTGCCATGAACCCATCAATGATCTTTACCGCCGCATCACGCGTTGCCTGATCCATGTCGCCGTCATCCAGCATGTCGATATATCGGCTGGCCAGGCTATAGCGTTCCGATCGTAACAGGTCTGGCCTCCGCCCGATCGCAAATATGGCGATCCCGACAGCCACCAGAAAGGAGACGATACCGGTTGCGGCGAACGTCCATGCGAGCGGCCCATGGACGAGGGCGGCGCCGGTGAAGCAGAACAACAGCACCGCGAGCAGGCAGGCGAACATGAAAGGTATGGGATAGGAGACGGAAACGGTCCGGACGATCTCCCGAAAGAGCCTCGGATCCATATCACCCCCGCCCCTCTATCATCTTCACGAACCGCTCGAACAAATAGTGGCTGTCGCTCGGCCCCGGGCTCGCCTCCGGGTGGTACTGCACGCTGAACGCCGGCCGGTCGGAACACGCCAGCCCCTCATTCGAGCCGTCGAACAGCGACACGTGCGTCACCTTCGCCGTCGGCGGCAGCGTCTCCGGGTCCACCGCGAAGCCGTGGTTCTGGCTGGTGATTTCCACCCGCCCGGTCGCTAAATCCTGCACCGGCTGGTTGGCGCCGCGATGGCCGCGTGCCATCTTGAATGTCTTCGCCCCCAGCGCCAGGGCCAGCAACTGGTGCCCCAGGCAGATGCCGAACAGCGGCACCCCCGAGTCCAGCACGCCGCGGATCGCCGGCACGGCGTATTCCCCCGTCGCCGCGGGGTCGCCCGGCCCATTCGACAGGAACACCCCGTCCGGCGCATGCCGCAGTATTTCTTCCGTTGTCGCGGTCGCTGGCACCACGGTGACGCGGCACCCCGCCGACGCCAGGCAGCGCAGGATATTGTGCTTCGCCCCGTAATCCACCGCCACCACGTGGTGGTTTCCCCCCGTCCGCCGGCCCGTTCCGACGGGCCAGGCCCATTGGGTTTCGTCCCACTCATAGGTCTGCCGGCAGGAGACTTCCCTGGCGAGGTCCATGCCCTCCAGCCCCGGCCAGTCCGCCGCCTGCGCCCGTAGTGCCGCCAGGTCGAAGCGGCCGTCGTGAGGAAACGCCAACACGCCGTTTGGCGCGCCGCCGTCGCGGATACGCACCGTCAGCGCCCTTGTGTCCACGCCCGCCACCCCGGCGATGCCGCGCGCCTTCAGCCACGCGTCCAGGTGCTGCGCCGCGCGCCAGTTGGATGGCTCGGTCACGTCCTGCTTCACCACCAGGCCACGCGCGGCGATCGTCGTCGCCTCGATGTCCTCGAGGTTGGTGCCCACGTTGCCGATATGCGGGAAGGTGAAGGTGATGATCTGCCCGGCATAGGACGGATCGGTCAGCGTCTCCTGGTAGCCGGTCATGCCGGTGTTGAAGCACACTTCGCCGACCGGCGCCGAAGCCGCGGTGAACGCACCGAAGCCGCGGCCCCAGAACACACCGCCGTCGGCCAGCACCAGGGCGGCCGTGGCGCCGGGGGGTATTTCGGTGCCGTCGGTAAACCCGGCACGCGGCGCCGGCGTCTGTCCGCCCTGCAGGTCCGCCAGCGTCAGGCCGGTGGCCGCGATGATCGCCGTCCAATGGCGCGACGGGATGGCCTCCGCCTGGCGCCATTTGCGCACCGCCTCGGTGCCGACGCCGGTCAGCCGCGCCGCTGTCTCCGCGCCGCCCAGCCGGTCTATGATGCTGTCCACGAGTGCCGACATGGAGACGTTTTATGGGAAGTAATTTCCGGCCGCAAGTCGGCTTCGCAGGCTCGGGAAGTTTTCTCCGCGACAGGATCCCGTCATGACCAACGCCAGACGCCCGGTCGCCACCGGGGGCTGCCAATGCGGCGCGGTGCGCTACGCGCTCTATGCCGCGCCCGAGGGCAGCGTGTGCCACTGCCGCATGTGCCAGAAGGCGGTTGGCGGGCCGTTCGCCGCCCTGGCCAAACTGGCCAAGGCCGACCTGGCATGGACCCGTGGACAGCCGGCTTCGTTCCGCAGCTCATCGGCATCCTGCCGCGATTTCTGCGCCGCTTGCGGCACGCCGCTGACGTTCCGCTACCTCGACGCCGCCCATATGGAGGTGACGATCGGCAGCCTGGACGATCCGGCCGCCGTGCCGCCGCTGCGGAATTTCGGCACCGAGAGCCGCCTGGCCTGGGTCGCCGGCCTTGTGCCCGGCCGCCTGCCGGACGCGACCACGGAGCAACTCGCGACGCGCACGATCGTCGGCCGCCAGCACCCTGATCACGAAACGCCGGCCGGCTGGCAACCACCCATTATATAGAGGACGATTTTTCCAGGAGACCCGGCCATGGCACTACGCGAGCAACTCACCGACCGCCTCAAGGCTTCGATGAAGGCCGGCACCGCGCCCCGCACCTCCACCCTGCGCATGATCCTCGCCCGGCTGAAGGACACCGACATCGCCGCCCGCCCCAAGGGCATCGACCAGGTGCCGGACGAGGAAATCCTCGCCATGCTGCGCACCATGGTGAAGTCGCGCCGCGAGTCGATCGGCCTTTACCGCCAAGGCAACCGCCAGGACCTGGCGGACAAGGAGGAATCCGAGATCGCCGTCATCGAGGGCTTCCTGCCGCAACAGATGGATGACGCGGCCACGGCGCAGGCGATCGACGCCGCCGTGGCGGAAACCGGCGCCACCGGTATCAAGGACATGGGCAAGGTCATGGCCGCGCTGCGGGCGAAGCACGCCGCCACCCTGGACCTCGCCAAAGCCGGCCCGATGGTGAAGGCGCGGCTGTCATGACCTTCTGTCATTGAAGGCGCGGCTATCATGACCTTCTGTCATCGCGAGGAGCGCAGCGGCGCGGCAATCTCCCCCCCTGGGAGCCGCGCCTCGTCACGCGGGGGATTGCTTCGTCGCTGCGTTCCTCGCAATGACAGGGTGGGCACCTGATGGCCCTGTCGCCCGCCTTCCTGGAAGAGCTGCGTGCCCGCACGCCCCTGGCCGCGGTGGTCGGCCGCCGCGTGAAGCTCGCCCGCTCCGGGCGGCAGATGAAGGGCTGCTGCCCGTTCCACAATGAAAAAACCCCGAGCTTCTACGTGTACGAGGACGGCTATCACTGCTTCGGCTGCGGCGCGCATGGCGACGCCATCGGCTTCGTCATGCAGACCCAGGGCGCCAGCTTCATTGAGGCGGTGGCACAGCTCGCCGCCGAGGCCGGTCTGGACGTGCCGCAACCCACCCCGGAAGCCGCGGAAGCCGAACGCCGGCAACACGACCTCACCACCGTCCTGCAAGCCGCCCAGACCAGCTACCAACGCCGGCTGACCCTGCCGGAAGGCCGTCACGCCTTGGCTTATCTCCAGACGCGCGGCCTGACCGACGAGACCATCCAGCGTTTCGGTCTCGGCTGGTCCGGCGAAGGCCGCGGCACCCTCGCCGCGGACCTGACGCAGGACGGCATCACCCAGGACCAGCTCGTCGAAGCCGGCCTGCTGCGTCGCGACGATGCAACCGGCCGCACCTACGATCTGTTCTTCAACCGCGTGATGTTCCCCATCCACGACCGCCGCGGACGCGCGATCAGCTTCGGCGGGCGGATCCTCGGCGACGGCCAGCCGAAATACGTCAACGGTCCGGAAACCGCGCTGTTCTCCAAGCGCCGCACCCTCTACGCGCTCGACCTCGCGCGCGAGGCCGTGCGCAACGGCGCGGCCCTGGTGGTCGTCGAGGGCTACATGGACGTCATCGCCCTGCACCAGGCGGGGTTCGGCGCCGCGGTCGCCCCGCTGGGCACCGCGCTAACGGAAGAACAAATGGAGGAGCTATGGCGGCTGTCGCCGGCGCCGGTGCTGTGCTTCGACGGCGACGCCGCCGGGGCCCGCGCCGCGGCCCGCGCCGCCGAATCTTCCCTTCCGCTGCTCGCTCCGGACCGCACACTGCAACTTGCCACGCTGCCGGCCGGCGAAGATCCCGACACGCTGGTGCGCCGCCACGGCGCGGCCGGCTTCCAGGCGGTGCTGAACACGGCCCGGCCGCTCGCCGAGGCGCTCTACGACCTGCTGCGCGAGGCTACCGGCGGCACTTCGCCGGAGCAGCGCGCGGCTTTTCGCAACCGTCTGGACCAGGCCGCGCGCCGGATCCCCGACAAGGTGCTGTCGGACGAGTACCTCGATGCGCTGCGGGGCCGGTTTTATGCCGACCGGCGCCGCGAACGCGCCGCCCGATCCGGCCACCCGGGCCGTGCCGGCACCAGCCCTCCCCGCAGCCAGCCGCGACCGCAACCCACGGCCGGAGGCAGCGACAGCGAGCGCGCCCGCATCCTCACCGCCATCCTGCTGCGCCACCCGGCGCTGCTGCACGACGTGGACCACGCCTACGCCGCGATGCCGCTCGATCCAGTTCCGGCGCGGCTGCGCGACGCGATCCGGGGCTGGGCCGATCGGGCCGATGTGCTTGACTCACCGGCCTTGATCGACCACCTCACAGTGTCTGGGTTGCAGGCGGATGTCGAACAAGTCCTGGCGGGGGCGCCCGTGCCGCTGCCGGCTTGTGCGTCGCCCGCCGCGATGCCCGCGGAGGCCGAGGCCGGATGGTGGCATATCTTTGGGTTCCTGAACCTGGACCATCTGCGTGAAGAGGTGAAATTGGCCGAGACCGCAGCCGCGTCGAACCTCACTCAGGAAACCCAGCGGCGCGCGCTGTCCCTGAAGGCCGCCCTGAACAAGGTGATGGCCGGCGAGCCCGACGGTGTGGAGCTTGCCGCGTAGCATGGCGAGGATCGCGCCGATCGGGCCGCCTCGCCGACTGAAGGAGAGCCGTTAGCGATGGCGACGAAGCCGACCATATCCGCCGAAACCGCCACGGCGGAGCAAGATGTGGAAACCACATTGCTCGATGTGCAGACCGCCGCCGTCAAGCGGCTGATCGCGCGCGGCAAGGAGCGCGGCTACATTACTTTCGACGAGCTGAACACGGTCCTGCCGTCCGAGCAAAACAGTTCGGAGCAGATCGAAGACGTGATGGCCAATTTCAACGAGATGGGCATCCAGGTCGTCGAGGGCGAGGAAACCGAGGACGGGGAAGCCCCTGCGCCAAAGGTCGAAAAGGCGGAGGAGGCCGAGGAAGAGGAACCGACCGGCAACGTCGATGAAGCGAGCCTCGGCCGCACCGACGATCCGGTCCGCATGTACCTGCGCGAGATGGGCAGCGTCGAGCTGCTGTCGCGCGAGGGCGAGATCGCCATCGCCAAGCGCATCGAGGCCGGCCGCGACATGATGATCGGCGGGCTGTGCGAAAGCCCGCTGACCTTCAAGGCGATCATCTCCTGGCACGACCAGCTCAAGGCCGGTCGCATGCTGTTGCGCGACATCGTCGATCTCGAGGCGACGCAAGGTGCCGGCGCGCCCACCGGCGACGGCACGCCGCCGCCGCCGCCCCCACCCGCCGAGCCAAATGGCGCCGGCTTCGACGTCGGCGAGGACCTGGACGACGACGAAGGCGAAGGCCCCGGCATATCGCTCTCCGCGCTGGAGGAGAAGCTGAAGCCCGAGGTGTTGGCCACGTTCGAGGAGATCGAAGGTCTGTACAAGAAGCTGCACAAGATGTCGTATCGCCGGCTGGAGACGATGACCAGCGGCGAAGACCTCAGCACGCGCTCCGAGAAGACCTATGAGCGCTCGCGCGAGGAGCTGGTGCAGAAGGTCGGCCAGGTGCGGCTGCATAACAACCGCATCGAGGAGCTGGTCACCCAGCTCAAGCAGCTCAACCAGAGGCTGACCACACTGGAGGGTCAGTTGCTGCGCATGGCCGAGGGCAGCAAGGTCACCCGCGAGGAGTTTCTCAAGCACTATCGCGGCGACGAACTGGACCCGAACTGGACCGACAAGCTCGCGACGCTGCCCGCCAAGGGCTGGAAGCCATTCGTCGCCCGGCACGCCAACGACATCGCCAACATCCGTTCGCAGATCGCCGCGGTGGCGAACGATGCCGGCCTGCCGATCAGCGAATTCCGCCGGGTCTATCATACCGTCAGCCGCGGCGAGCGCGACAGCGCGCGCGCCAAGAAGGAGATGATCGAGGCCAACCTGCGCCTGGTGATCTCGATCGCCAAGAAATACACCAATCGCGGGCTGCAATTCCTCGACCTGATCCAGGAAGGCAATATCGGCCTGATGAAGGCGGTGGACAAATTCGAGTACCGCCGCGGCTACAAGTTTTCCACCTACGCGACGTGGTGGATCCGCCAGGCGATCACCCGATCCATCGCCGACCAGGCGCGCACCATCCGCATCCCGGTGCACATGATCGAGACGATCAACAAGCTGGTGCGCACGTCCCGCCAAATGCTGCACGAGATCGGCCGCGAGCCGGCCCCGGAAGAGCTTGCCGACAAGCTCGGCATGCCGCTGGAGAAGGTCCGGAAAGTCCTGAAGATCGCCAAGGAGCCGATCAGCCTGGAAACGCCGATCGGCGACGAGGAAGATTCTCACCTGGGCGACTTCATCGAGGACAAGGCGGCGGTGATCCCGCTGGATGCGGCCATCCAGGCCAATCTGCGCGAGGCTACCACGCGCGTGCTGTCGTCGCTGACGCCGCGCGAGGAACGCGTGCTGCGCATGCGCTTCGGCATCGGCATGAACACCGACCACACGCTGGAAGAGGTCGGCCAGCAGTTCAATGTAACGCGCGAGCGCATCCGGCAGATCGAGGCCAAGGCGCTGCGCAAGTTGAAGCACCCGAGCCGGAGCAGGAAGCTGCGGAGTTTCCTGGACGATTAGGACAAGCTGTCGCGGAAGCGTGCATCGCGCTTTGCTGTCTCGGACGCCGTGGCGGCGCAGGGACGATTCGGTGGCATCGCAGTCGTGGAATCGAGTCGTGCCTGCGCCGCAATAGTCAGCCGGCGACATGCGCTAGCAGCTGTCGGACTTATTAACCTTCCCATAATTGTTGCCATCCACAGGCCGGGAACCTTTCAGTTATTTTCAGGAAATATGCAAGCGCGGGTATGGCTGCAATTTCAGGAAGGTTAATAACACGACGCCAGCATCCGCACTAAGCAGATTCCGATTGGTTGACCAACGGGCCGGCGGTGCCATACACGCAGCGGACAAGGAGTTCAACCGTGAGAAGATGGGTTCTTCCGTTGGCCAGGCTCCGAATCTCTGCTTAGCTAGCGACACTCCTCCGCCCCAGCGCCGCAGAGTAATCGGGTGAAGAAACGCGTGACAATCCGATAAAGTGCTGAATCTATGTCGGTCCTCCGATTCGCTGGACGAGGACAGCCATGGAAAGCGCGACGGAAGAAGGGCGGCAAGAACCCCATTCATGTGGTCTCCGCCTTCGCGGCGCGCCAGCGTCTGGTGTTCGGCCAGGTCAAGGCCGCGGAAAACTCCAACGAAATCATCGCCATCCCCAAACTGCTGGACATGCTGGCGATTGAGGGGGCGATCGTGACCATCGATGCGATGGGCTGCCAGCGCGACATCGCGCAGAAGATCGTTGACAAGAAGGCCGATTACGTCCTGGCGCTGAAGGGCAATCAGGCTCGCTGCGCGAGGATGTCGAGGTCTTCGTGGCCGAGCAGAAGGCCAAGGATTTCTCCGACACCACGATCAGTCGGGACCAGACGGTCGACGGCGATCATGGCCGCATCGAGACCAGGACCACCACCGTCATCCATGACGTTGCGTGGCTGCAGGAACGTCACAACCGGCCTGGCCTGAAGGCCGCCGTCGTGGTCGAAAGCACCCGCGAGACCGGTGATAAGATCGAGCGGGAGACACGCTTCTACATTACTTCGCTGATTCTTCTGGCAAGCCTTCTGGGGCCGATCGTCCGCAGTCATTGGACGATCGAGAACGGTCTGCATTGGGTGATGGAGATGGTCTTCCGCGACGACGAGTGCCGCGTCCGAACCGATCACGCTCCAGCCAACTTCACGACGATCAAGCACATGGCCTACAACATGATCCGAAGGGCGCCCGGAAAGGACTTGGTGCGCCTCAAGCGCAAGGTCGCCGCATGGGATGACGACTTCCTGGCAAGCCTCATCGGCGCATGAGAATTTCACCCGATTCCCGTGCCCAGCGCCGTCATCAGCTCCGCCCACTCCCGCCGGTTCAACCCGCTATCGGCCTGCGCCACCGCCTCGCCGGCCAGCATCCGCCGCACCACCGCCAGCATCTGCGCCGACAGGGTGATCGCGCCCAGCCGGTAGTCGCGGAACGCCTGGCAGGCGAGCGGCACCCAGGCCGCCACCGAGTCCAGCATCGCCTCGGCGTAGGCGCGGATTTCGTATTGCGCGTGCGCGTCGGCGCGCAGCGACAGGAAGTGGAACAGGTTGTGCAGGTCGATCTTCCAGTACCACTGCGTGTAGGTGTTCAGCGTCAGGTTCATCCGCGCCAGTTCGCGCGCCAGGCCCTGGCGGGAAGGATCGAGCGGCGCCCCGGTCGCGTCCTCGTTCAGCATGTCGGCGTAGTGGTCGTAGCAGCGCGCCGCATCCGTCCGCAGCAGGTCGAGCACCTGCGTCGCCTCGTCGCCGGCCAGCACCTCGCCGCGGCCCTGGCGGTTGACCGCGGACTGCGCCGCCAAATGCTCCGGGGCGGGGATGTAGAACTCGCGGTCCAGGATGGAGTAGCGCGCGGAATACTCGTTCACGTTGGCGGTGCGGTGGCGGATCCACTGCCGCGCCACGAAGATCGGCAGCTTCACGTGGTACTTGATCTCGCACATCTCGAATGGTGTGGAGTGCCGGTGGCGCATCAGGTAGCGGATCAGCCCGGCATCCTCCGACACGCGCCTTGTGCCGCGGCCGTAGGAGACGCGCGCCGCCTGCACGATGGCGGCGTCGTCGCCCATGTAGTCGATCACCCGAACGAAGCCGTGATCCAGCACCGGCATCGGCTGGTAGAGCAGGGTTTCCAACGCCGGCACGGTGGGGCGGAGCGTGGTGGTGGCGGCGGCACGCGCGGCGGCGATTTCCGCCGTCTGCTGGTCGGTCAGGTTCATGCGGAACTCCCAGGCGCAGGCCGTCTCAGACGGGGTGCAGGGTCGGGATTTGCTTCACTGTGTCCGCGAGGTCGCGCCTGGCCTGCCACAAATCATGGGCCATCTGCATCCGCAGCCAGATGTCCGGGCCGTCGCCGCAAAACTTGCCCAGCCGTACGGCCATCTCGGGTGTCACGGCAGAACGCTCGGCCAGGATGGCATGGAGTGTCTGGCGGGAGACGCCCAAATTCCTGGCGGCGGCCGTCACCGTCAGCCGCAACGCAGGCAATATGTCCTCACGGAGCAGCTCTCCGGGGTGACTGGGTCGCCAGGCTGGCGGTCCTTGAACGCGATATTCGGCCATGTTCCTGCCTCGACAGGGATCGAAATCCAATAATTCGTCACACGCATAATGACCCGTATTTCGGGTCATTGTCAATACTTGGTTGACGGATTGTCAGCCTATGGTTTACAGGGCGGACATGATCCGCTCATTCCGGAGCCGCACGCTTGCCGCCTTGTGGCACGGCGGCGATGCCACGAGAATTCGGCCCGATCTGGTTAAGCGCCTCAAGGTAAGGCTCGTACGCCTGGATGTAGCCGTGAAACCGGAGGAAATGAACGCCGCGGGTTTCAACTTCCACCGGCTGCGGGGCAAGCCAATCCGCTCCACGGTCCACGTCAACGGGCCGTGGTGCCTCACCTTTGAGTGGGAGGGCGAAGACGCCGTGCGGGTCGATCTTCAACAGTATGACTGACCGCGCCGATCCAGGCCCTTTCCACGGATGGTGCGCCTCCCTATATTACCGCTGCCGGTTCGCCGGCTACGGCGATAAACGGTTCGTGGAATAAGCGTAGTGGACCCGGGGGCAGTGCCCGGCGCCTCCACCAGTTCCAGGCAGGCAGATCCAGCCTGGCGGGACATTGCGGGGGCGACACAGGCTCGACACGCGTGGTAAAGACGGATTTTTCGCTCGGCATGGTTCCGCCGTTATCGGGCCGTTCTACAAGTGCCAATGACAATGAGGCGCTCGCTGTCGCTGCATAAGCGATAAGCGCGGTTCGGGGGGCACCGGGCAACAGAAGCCCCCCAATTTCGCTGTTCCGACACTTCCAATCGCTGGCGCGCAGGGATCCAGAACGGGCCGCTCGCCGCAGCGTCAAGGCGGCGCTCGCTCCAGGCGCAAATCGCCCGCGTCAGTCCGGCACGGCAGCCGACACCACGCGGTCGGCGGGAAACTGCAGGACCACGCGCGTGCCCACGCGCGCAACCGCCTGCATCGCCAGGGAGCCGCCATGCGCCTCCATCAGCGTTCGGGCCAAGGCCAGCCCCAATCCAAGTCCACGGTTCTCCGGCTGCCCGGGCGGGGCAGGGCGATCCGGTGCGAACAGCCCGGTGCCTTCGTCCTCCACGACCAGCGCGAGACCGTTGTCCCCGGGTTCCAGTCCGATCTCGATCCAATCCCCCGCCCGCGTATGTCGGGCCGCGTTGCCCAGCACACGCTGCAGCACCTGCGACAGCGCCCTCCGGTCGATACCTAGCGTGTAGCCCGCCAGCCCGGGGGCCAGGCGCCACCGGCGTTGCCCGGGCGCGAGGGCCGCGGCGACGGTCGCGATCGCGTCTCTCAGCGCCGGTTCCAGCGGCACCGGTTCAAGGCATAGCCCGTGCGAGGCGCTGGCCGGGGCGATCTGGTCCTGCAGGTCGTCGGTCAGCGCCACCAGGTCGCGCAACGCAGCCACCAGGCCAGCCTGCGCCTGCGGCCCCCCGCTTGGTGCGGCGCATTGTTCCACGTGGCCTTGCAGGGTCATCGTGGCGGCTCGCAAATCCGCGGCCCAGACCCGTGTGAGGCGGTTGGCCGCCGCTTCGGCGGCGAGCGCCCGGTCGCGTTCCCGCGCCGTCGCGCGCCGCAAGCCGCGACCGCGCAGCCAGGCGAGCAGGAAACCCGCGGCTACCGCACCGATGCCGAACAGAATTGGTGTGATCAAACCCATGCGGCCGAGTCTGCGGCCAGGCTGGGAAACAACCGGTTAACCCATGCACCTCGCCCGCGACGCGGGAGAGATCGAGATGCGAAGCACCGTGGGCAAGACCGATCGGGCCGCCTCGCGGCATCCTCGGCCGCCACTTCGTGGCGCGTCGATCCGCGTCGCCGGTCACCCTCGCCGAACACAAGCGAGGTTTCCTGCGCCCATCAGGCCGTTGCTTCGGCCTTGCGCGTGCGGGCCCGCTCGATGCGCCGCTTCAACGACAGCGCGTCGGCCGGCAGCTTGCCATTGCGGGTGGCGAGCAGAAACGCGTCGATGCCGCCATTGTGCTCGACCGTGCGGATCGCCCGCGTCGAGAGGCGCATGCGCACCGCGCTGCCCAGGACGTCGGACAGCAGCGAGGTCTCCTGCAGGTTCGGCAGGAAGCGGCGGCGGGTCTTGTTGTTGGCGTGGCTGACGTTGTTGCCGGTCAGCACGCCCTTGCCGGTAATCTGGCAGCGGCGGGACATGAGAAAACCTCGGTTTCGATCGGGAGGCGCGGGTTATGGCGACCGGGGGGCCGGGCGTCAAGCGGCACCCGCCAGGCCGCACGCGGCCGCGGCTACCGCACCAGGGCCGCCAGCAAGGCGTCCAGCCGCAGGCGGCCCGCCGGCAGCGCGACCAGTCTTTCCGCCCGCCATTCCAGGTAGGCTTCCGCCACCGCCTGGTCCAGCACGTCCGGGTCCACCGCCGCCTCCAGCGCCACCCCGGTGCGCGCGGCGAAGCGTGCCGCGTCGATGCCCTCGGTCAGCCGCAGCCCCATCAGCAGCATCTCGCGCGCCTTGTCCGCCATCGCGAGCACCATCTGCTCCGTCGTTCCGTGTCCGTTCTGCTCCACCCGCCCGACCCAGACTTCCGGTGCCCGGTGGCGGCGCGTGGCCAGCAGATCGCCGCCGAGGGTGATCCGGCCATGTGCGCCCGGGCCGATGCCGGCGTAATCCGCATAGCGCCAGTAAGCCAGATTGTGCCGGCTTTCCGCCCCGGGCCGGGCGTAGTTGGAAACCTCGTAGGCGCGCAGCCCGAACTGCGCCGCTGCCTCGGCGGTGGCCTCATACAGCGCGGCGGCGGCGTCGCCGTCCGGCAGGACGATCTCGCCGCGCGCGTGCCTGGTGGCGAAGGCGGTGCCAGGCTCGATGGTGAGCTGATAGAGCGACAGATGGTCCGCCGCCAGCGCGAGCGCCGCGCGCAGCTCGGCCCGCCAGGCGGCCAGCGCCTGGCCGGGGCGCGTGTAGATCAGGTCGAACGACAGGCGCGGGAAGATGGCACGCGCCGTCTCCAGCGCCGCGCGCGCCTGTGCCACCGAATGCTGCCGTCCCAGCATGCGCAGCGCCTCCGGATCGAGGCTCTGCACGCCGAGCGAGAGTCGATTCACCCCGGCCTGCCGGAACGCGTCAAGGCGGGCAGCTTCGACGCTGGTGGGGTTGGCCTCCAGCGTGATTTCCAGGTCGGGGCCGGCGTCGAACCGGGCCCGCGCGTCGTCGATCAGGGCGGCGACGGTCTCGGGTTGCATCAGGCTGGGTGTGCCGCCGCCGAAGAAGATCGAGCCGAGCTGCCGGCGGCCGAGACGGTCCGCCTCCCACGCCAGCTCGGCACGCAGGGCGGCACGGAAGCGGGCCTGCGGGATGCGGTCCCGCACATGCGAGTTGAAGTCGCAATACGGGCATTTGGCCAGGCAGAACGGCCAGTGGATGTAAAGCGCAAGCGGGTCCATGGTGCAGAGATAGAACGATGCGGGGCCGCGCGACAGGCGGACCGGCAATGCGCGTCTTGCGCCAACGGATCGTGCCGCCGGGTGCCCCGGAAACTTCCCGTCCGGCCGCCGGGGGAGACCGCGACCTGGCTGAGGAGGCCGAGCGTCAAAAGACTTTACATGTCACAAAGTTTGTTCCGGTCTGCAACATAAATGTCACAATTCGTCAAGGCGTTACCATTGTGGCACGAATATTGCTGGCACGAATATTGCGGGCACGAATATTGCTCGATCGTGTTGGCTTACGAACGTGCCGTGGAGGATGAAGGATGCAGGGGCCGCGGCCCCGACCGAAATGATCGAAACCATGCCGCTTGCGGCGATGCACAGGAGGGAGTCATGACTGGCAGAAATTGGCTGCTCGGATTGTTGCTTCTCTTCGGGATGTGGCTGGGGCCGTACCAAATTCAACGGGCTCGCGCGACCACCATGACGGTGGCGGTAAGCTGCTTCGCGGGACCATGCTTCAACGACGGCGGCATTCGCTCGAACGGCGTGGGCGTGCTGGGCTTCAACCGGTACGCGCTGCTGCCGTTCTCGTTCTTTGACGCCAATGCGAGTCTGTCGGGCACGGTCCTGGTGGCAGACCTGCTGTTCGGCCGCGCGAACTACATCTACCTGTACGGCCAGGGCGTCGGCACGCAGAGCGTCGGCGGTGGCGGCTTCTTCCTCAGTTCCGCCATCTCCCAGATCTACCGCACGATCGGCGGGACCGGAAAATTCGGCGCCTTCAACATCGGCGCATGCAACGCCACCGCTGTTGACGCGGGAGACGGCACCATTATGACGCCACTCGTCAACGGCGTTGCACTGACCGGTGGTGTCGGCACGACGGCCTGCACGCCGTTCGCGCAGCTTTATCCGCTGCAACGACGTTCCTCGGGGGCCTACACCAAGCTGACCGCGACCGACACCATGCAGTTCAACGCAATCCTGGGCGGGGGCGCCCGGATCACGCTTCCCTGGGGCGGCGACCTGCCGGATCCGGGGGCCACCACGCTCAACACCGATATTGCGAACAGCGACTCGCTGGCCACGATCCTCGGCGATCTGCAGAGCGTTGACCCGGGCATCAGCCAGCAGGTTCCGGAACCGGCGACACTGGCGTTGCTCGGCAGCGGGTTGTTGGGGTTGGCCGCCCTGCGCCGGAAGCGGCAGGCGTGAGACAGCCGCTTCACCGGTTGCCACAACCCCGCCGTACCGGGGGGAGTGACTGACCGGTGCGATCCGGTTCGCACTCCGGCCGCGCCACTGGATGGCGCGGCCGTTTTTCTCATGGCGCACTGGCGGGAAATCGGGGCGCTGCCGAACGGTTGGCCTGCCCGAAACGGCCATCCTTGCCCGTCGCATGATGCGTTCGGTGCGCGCCAACGAGACGGCGGCGCAAGACCGCGACGGATAGCGGGCGCGCGGTCAGGCCGCAGCGCAGGCACGGCAGGCGCCCGCCTCGCGTGACCGGCAATGCGGGCCCTTGGCCAGGCACCGCAGCCGGCGGATATAGGGCGCACGCGGTTCCATCGGAGGCGACGCAGGCGCGATGTCAGGCACGGCGGCAGGGGGATCGGTCGAGCGCGTGCGCACCGCGCTGGCGGCAGCGGGCCATCCCGACACGATCGTCGCGTTTCCCGACGGCACCCGCACCGCGGCCGACGCGGCTGCCGCGGTCGGCTGCGACGTGGCGCAGATCGCCAAGTCGATCGTGTTCCGCGCCGGCGAACGGGCGGCGGTGATCGTCACCTCCGGCGCCAACCGGGTGGATTCCGCGCGGGCGGGGGCAATACTCGGCGTGAAGCTGGGCCGCGCCGATCCGGACTGGGTGCGGCTGGCGACCGGCTTCGCGGTCGGCGGGGTAGCGCCGGTCGGCCACCTGGTGCCGCCGCTCATGCTGTTGGACGAGGATCTGCTGTTGCTCCATCCGGTCTGGGCCGCCGCCGGCTCGCCGCGCCACGTGTTCCGCACCACGGCTGCCGAGCTGCTGCGGATGACCGGGGCGCGGGTGGCGGCGGTGCGGATGTAGGACGACGACGGGGGATGTCATTCACCCACCCGATCCCACGCGCGCCCAGTGCCGAAAATGTCGCCGGCTCAACGATCGGGTGAGCGCCCTCGGTCCGAGGCGTGACATATCGCGCCGTGCGCGATGTCCTATACTGCGTCGAGAGGCCATCATGCCGCGGCAAACGCAAGAGTCTGGAGCGACCCGACCACCCGACGCCCTGCACGGGCTGCTGCGTCGCATTCGGTTTTTTTACGACCCGCGCGGAATCTGGTTGTTTGGCAGTCGCACGCGCGATGCGGCGCGGCCGGGAAGCGATTGGGACATTCTGGTGGTCGTGGACGACGCCGCTCCGGATGCCGTGCTCGACCCGACGATCGGCCGGCGGCTGCAGTGCGGATAAGGTGTGCACGCCGATATCGTCTACTACCGGGAAACTGAGTTCGACATCGAATCTGGCATTCGCAACACGCTGGCACACGAGATCGTCGTCAACGGCGGCAGAAAACTCGATGTCACTGCCCTCCGATGATCTAACCATCGCGAACTTCATTGGAGGACACGTAGGTGGCAGCGAGTATCTTCGTGGTCGGTCGCGACAACACGTTGACTGAGCTAACGCAGACACCATGCGACTCGGAGGAGTTGTTGCAGCGGCTGCTGGCGGACCACCCGGCCTTCTGCGCAGCACCAGTGCGTCGAACGCCCGCCTTCTTCTGATTTGTCGAGATCTGGGGATTCCTGAGGAGCACGCCGGAGCCGACAGATGGGCACTCGATCACCTGTTTGTGGATCGTGAGGGCGTGCCCGTCCTGGTCGAAGTGAAACGCGCGGACGACACGCGCATCCGCCGCGAGGTAGTGGCGCAGATGCTGGACTACGCGGCGAACTGTGTCGCCTACCCGCCGATCGACCGGATTATTTCTCTGTTCACGCAGAACGCCCGAGAGGTGAGCAAGGATCACGATGCGCTGCTGGCCGACTTCCTTGAAGGCGAGGACGCTGAGTCCTTTTGGCGTCGAGTCGAAGCGAATTTGCGAGCCGGTCGGGTGCGGCTGGTTTTCGTCGCCGACCGTATTCCGGTCACGCTTCGCCGGATCGTAGAATTCCTCAATGAGCAAATGAGACCTGCTGAGGTACTGGCGCTCGAACTCGATCAGTTCGCCACATCGAGTGGCGTCCGCACCTTGGTACCTCACCTGATCGGCAACACGCAGCGCGCACAAGTCGCCAAGTCAGTTCAGTCATCCCCGCCGCCGACTTCCGAGGCGGAATTGTTGGATGGCTTCGGATCAGACGAAAAACGAGGGGTCGCAAATCAACTGACGGCTTGATCGCGCCAAATTGGCCGCGAAGCAGGTTTGGTCAGGGAACAGAAATCCATATCAGCGCTGGTTGTCAGACCCGGTTTCAAGCCAGTCTCCATCCTCACGATTGGTCTTTCTGGAAAAATATGGATCGGGCTGGGAAATCTGGAGACCACCGCGGCGTTCGCTGACCAGGCATTGCTGGATAAGATGCTTCGGCAACTTCGAGCTGTGCCCGGCATCCACCTCTCCTTCGCTCAGAAATATCCAAGCTTTCCGCTCGACGATCTCACGCGCAGCGACACGTGGGCAGGAGTCCAGGCTGTCGTCACTGACATTGTCACGCGATTGCGGGCTGACCCAACGTGACAGTATTTGGTCGAGCCTAGCCGCCGTTGACGGCCGGATCTGATCCAGCAGCGGCGACGACGGACGCAACTGGTTGTCCGTCACGCGCTCCGCACACCGCGATGACAAATCTGCCTTACGGCTGCGCATGCGTCACATCATTGGCTCCGCAGATCAAACTAACAGCGGGTCGCCTGCAGCGAGAACGCCAGCGGCAACCACGGCTTGTCCGGCCACCGCCACTGACCGTCGCCGCCCTCCACCAGTTGTTCGAACATGTGCCAGGTGATGGCATCGTGCTCATGCAGCCAATCCAGCCGGAGGCCCGCCTCGATCAGCCCGGTGACGATGGCGCCCAGCGGATGGATCCAGGTGTGCGTGGTGGCGTTGGCGACCGTCGCGGTCTCGTCGATATAGTCGTGCGCCTCTTGCATCACCACGCCGGCACGAGAGAAATACGGGGCGCAGAAACCCGGCCGGCCGTCGGGCAGTGCTGCTGCATCGTCGAACACCAAAGCCGCGGGATGCACCTCCGCGAGGTAGAGCGCGCCGCCGGGCTTGAGGAAGTGCGCGACAACCTCTGCCCAGCGGGCAATGTCCGGCAGCCAGATGATGGCGCCCCAGGTGACGAACACCCGATCGAAGCTGGCCTGCTCTGGGATCGCCTCGCGCGCATCGTAGAGATCGGCGCGCACGAAGCGGGCCCGGTCCGCCAGCCCCAGTTCGGCAGCGAGGCCACGGGCAACGTCGATGGCCGGCGCGGAGAAGTCCAACCCGACGACCGTTGCGCCGCGCTGCGCCAGGATCAGCGTGTCGCGGCCAAAATGGCATTGCAGGTGGAGGATGCGCAGGCCATCAACCGATCCCAGTTCGGCCTCCTCGATGGCATTGAGGAGTCCGTGGCCGGCCCGCACATCCAGCAGGTCGTAGCCACGCGGGCCAACATGCAGCGCAACCTTCTCGTCCCAATGCGCCCGGTTGATGGAGCGCCAGTCCGGCTCGGTCATGGCCTGGAAACCTTTGCCGCTTGGGGTGGGTAGGGGGCCTCAGCGGCAGGGTCATATCAGGTGGGCGAAGCAAGGCCAGGGCGCTGCCCTGGAACCCGCCAAGGGGCTTTGCCCCCTGGACCCCCAAGCGAAGGCAGTGCCTTTGCGGCATTAGGTAGCAAACGCACCAACAACCCCTTGCGTTAGCGGTCACGCAGGCCACATAATCTAGGCCATGCGTGAGCCAATAGACAGCCCCGACAAGCCACCGGAGAAAAACCGCGCCGCAGCCGAGCTTGGGCGGCGCGGCGGCTTGAAGGGTGGCGCGATGCGGGCAGCCCGCATGACGCCGGAGAAACGCGCCGAATCCGCAAGGTTGGCCGCGCAGGCCCGATGGTCCCGCATCCGCGGGGCGGCCGAGGAATTGGAAGACACCGATCAGGAGTATGGCCCGATCGTATTTACCTTGCTGCCCGACGAGGCGGCGTACATCACTCAGACCACCGTCGCAGGCAGAGGTGGCCTTCAATCATTCCAGCGGGGATTGCAGAGACAGCTTTCCGAAGGGAATACCGTCACACTCGATGACGCCGGGCTGGGGCTGCTAATGAAGTATATTTCCCGCTACGGCGGCGGAGGATTTCAGGCCCGACTGCGGCACGCCTTTGGGCGGTCACTGCGAGAGTTATTGGGGTTTGACCTGGATTAGAAATCGTCAGGCGGCTCGAGCTTGGCAACCAGCGTTGCCGTTCCATTTACAGCAGCTTTCCTTGCTTCGTCCTCGCTCGCTGTGTCTATCTTATAAAGCCAACAGTCGGTCACGGCGGCCGGGTCGCCCATGTTCTCCGGCAATAGACCATCCATGCATGCTTCGTTGCCCTCGAAATAGGCAGCGCCCGCATCTCCTTCGTCGCGGAAAATCGCATATTCCCTACGGCTGCCGCCGATCTCTGTCACGAGGACAAATAGCTGGTCCGCTGCCATCCCGCCTACCGCTCAGTCGGCTACGTGACCCAATGCCAGTTCGCCTAACGCAGGCCGCCAGTTTGCCCGGCCTACCAGCGTCTCAACCTGAACCGAGTGCCGCCGGAAGATCGTCACCATTCTAAATCGGTGGTTCGTGGATTTCACCATCCCTATCACAGCGTCAATGCCAAACGCGTCCTTCCGATACATCGGCAACACCTGATCGAGCCATACGACATGCGTTCCCGCCGTCACCCGCTGAAGGGCGCGCAGCACCAGGTTCCGCTTGACCATCGTGGTCTGGTAGCGTTCCGCGTCGTCAATGCTGTATGGCGGATCGGCTAAGATGAGATCGTACCGTTCCAGCGGAACGTCGCGCAAGGTCTGGGCGTCATCGACGAATGTCGGGTTCAGTTCCGGGTTGATATCAACGGTATCGCCTGGGAGTGCTGCCAAATCGACCTTGCCGCTGAACAGGTGCAGCACACGCCGCTTGTCGGGGAACAGCGCTTTGATGCGGCGCAGATACCCCGCCGGATACCCCCCGTAGTACTCCGACTTCACCCGGTAGTCGTTGCCCATGATCCATGTGCCGACGATCCGGCCGTCTTCTGAGATGAACAAGCTGCGCGGAAAGCGCGTCTCCCGCACGTAGTTGTCGATCCGGCTCTGTAGATCAATACTGACGATGCGAGTCTGTAGCGTCATGGCCGTTCTCCCGCTTTTGCGAAAGAGGCGGTACCACGAAGAGGCATCGCAAGTACAGTTCGTTTTTCCGGTATTTTGGGTGATATTATTACGTCGATGTGCTCACGCATAAAAATCCATGCGTAACCGCATTCGTATATCGACAGTGCGGGAGCGCTCACGCATATTGTGCGCATGGCACAACACTTCCTCTTGTCAGCGAAGGCCAGGACGCTCTCCCTCGGGGCAATCATGCGCATGTCTGACGATGAGGCTCACGCGCGGTTCGTGGCGATCTGGTTTGCCTCCAACGCTGGCGAGGCGTTCTGCCCACGCTGCGAATGCACGGCGGTTTACACCTATGCCGCGCGTCGCATCTGGAAGTGCAAGGCGTGCAACCGGCAGTTCAGCGTTACGTCCGGCACGATTTTCTCCAGCCGCAAGCTGCCAATTCGAGATTATCTTGCCGCCATTGCCATCTTCGTAAATGCGGTCAAGGGAATTTCCGCGCTCCAACTCGGTCGCGATCTGGACGTGCAGTACAAGACGGCCTTCGTCCTGGCGCACAAGCTGCGCGAGGCGATCGGCGCCACCCAGAGCGAAGGCGAGTTGACCGGCACCGTGGAAATCGACGGCGCCTATGTTGGCGGTCACTCCCGGCCGGAGAATGAGGCGGCAGACCGCACGGATCGCCGCGCCGAGCATCCGACCGGCCGCCAGTCAGTCGTGATCGCCCGCGAGCGTGGCGGCCGGACGCTGCCGACCGTGGTCGCCAAGGAAGCCGACGCGGTGCCGTTCATTCGTCAGCACGTCGCGCCGGGCGCCGTGGTCCATGCCGATGAGGCGCCGGGCTGGGATCGGCTGCATGCTCACTACGAGATGCGCCGGATCAACCATAGCGTGGCCTACAGCCTGGACGGCGCTTGCACGAATTGGGCCGAGTCATTCTTCTCCCGGCTGCGGCGCGCGGAACTCGGCCAACACCATCATATCAGCGGGCCGTATCTGATCTCCTACGCACGCGAGATGGCTTGGAAGGAAGATCACCGGCGGGTGCCGAACGGGGCACAGCATGAGGCGGTGGTCGGGGCGGCGCTGGCGCATCCCGTATCGCGGGTGTGGGCCGGGTATTGGCAGCGGGCGTGGCGCTGAGACAGGAAGCGGCGCCGTAGCGCCGCCCTGTCGGTTCTGATATTCATGTTGTTGGCGCAACCGGGTCGGAAGCCCGATTCGCGGAGATGTTGGCCATGCCGAGCCGCGTAGAATCACCTTCTACACGGAACGGGAGCGGCTGTCACGATGCATATTCTCACAGTATCAAGGTGCGATGCGTCAAGATGGAGGATGAATGGGGAGCTTGGGGCATCCTATTGGCTATCGCCTGCTTGCCGTCTGCATTCATGGTGCCCTTGACAATCGCCAAGGTGACGGATGCTCCGCGCGCAGCGTGGTGGGGTCTTCTTCTGTCGGTAATGCCGCTGATTGCGTGGGATATTGCGTGGGCTATTATGGCACATCCATCTGACGGCTGGCGGCGGGTCATTTCGTTGGCTATTGGCGCGATTGTGGGCGCTATCGTCCTGCTGTGCGTTACCGAACTTGTCCACGAACACGCGATAGCCAAGCCCCCACCAGCTTCTTTGTCCCCCAGCCAATCATCAATCCCCCCAGGAGGCGGCACAAGTCAGCCTCCGGCTGCCCCGAATGGCGCGTCCGGCAACTTCAACTTCGACCAGCGGGGTGGCGCCACGAAGCAGACCTATATCAATCATGGCAAGCCGTGAGCATGACTGTAACGCGTTGGGTGGCAGCGGTCATAAGATTAGGCGCGTATTTGTCCTGTCTTACCGCATCTGTCGCCCTTGCGCAGCCCCCGGTGGTCACAGCACCCCAAGCACAATCAACAGACAGCCTTCCTCCAGGAGCAACCGGGAACTTCAATTTCGGCCAACAAGGCGGCACTACAAACCAGACCTATATCAACCAAGCGCCGCCGCCGAGCCTTCACATAGATGGGGAGAGCGACTGGTCGATCGCGCCAGAGGGCGTCAAGAAAACGATTGAGTTAAGAGCGTATAACGCGGGCGATATGGCGGGCGCGACCATCACCGTACACGGGGCTGGCCTTGTGCGCGCGGGAGCTTTTGGGGTTGCATCGCCCATGTGGGCCGTGGGGGACGCAAATCACGGCGACGGGTGGGTGTCAATTGACGTTAAGACACTAAGCACGCTCCGCGGCATCGAAGTTTACGCGGAGCATCCAACCGCCCTTCAGCTTGACGCCAAGGGAGACTAGCGCAGGTGCGTAGGCATTGCATCGTGGCCGTGATTGCGGCCGGATTCCTGCCGGTTCCAGGCGGCGTGGTTGCCGTCGCGCGGAAGCCGCCCTCGAAGGAGAGCACAATGTCCGCACAAAACGATACACCTCCTGGAGCGTCTGGAAATTTCAACTTCGATCAGCATGGAGGCACTACCAACCAATATTACGTTAACCAGGCACCCCCCAAGCTGCAATTTACCAAAGAGGTTGGCGACTTGCTGCTTGCAAACATTCCGAAAGATCAGCCGATCACCGTTGATGCTATAGGCTCTCCATCTGACCAACAGGTAGGCGCTCAGATCGCGAACTTTTTAGCGTCCAACGGCTATAAGGTTGCTGCTCTTAATTTCGTTATGATCGGCATGCCCCAAGATAAACCAATTCGGTGGGACGTGACGACTCACACCCTTTATGTAGCTCCAGCTATGCGCTGAAGGACCGTTTACGTGGCTATCCCCCACACTGTCAGCGGCGGCGAGAATCCGCGCATAAACGGCGGCGGCCCAAAAGCCGGCACAAAACTTGCCGTCGAATCGATGGTGGCAACGAGCGCTGGCTGGCAGACCCCTGTCAATGCCGCCAGCCGCC
>Ga0307372_10001884_pt1 | contig 35587 bp, 25 predicted proteins | sample OX1MG_FD_202533 | JGI IMG/M metagenome (GOLD analysis project Ga0307372, IMG submission 202533) | Soil microbial communities from Risofladan, Vaasa, Finland - OX-1 | ecosystem: Environmental > Terrestrial > Soil > Coastal area > Acid sulfate soil | place: Finland: Risofladan, Vaasa | collected...
GGCTTGGCGCCCTGCCAGGAGAGACCGGGTTTCGACCCGGCGCCGAAGGAGCAACCGCCCCGGAAACTCTCAGGCAAAAGGACTGGTAGGGAACGGCACTCTGGAAAGCAGGCGCACGCCCGCGGGGGCGGCGCGTCTCACCGAAGAGGTAAGCGGCGCAGATAATCGGGCGCGCCGATCAATCTTTCAGGTCATCCGACAGAGGGGGCGCCGCGGCCATGAGGCTGTCGGCTGACCCTTTTTCGCGCGGAGCGATCATGGACACCCGAATCATATTTCCGAGCGCGCCGGCCGGCGGAATCGATATCCGCGCCAGGCTCAAGCCGGGTTACGACAAAATCCTGACGCCCGAGGCGGTCGCGTTCGTCGCATCGCTCGAGCGCCGTTTCGGCGCCGAGCGCCGGCGGCTCCTGACTTTGCGCGCGACGACGCAAGATCGGCTCGACGCCGGCTGGCGCCCCGATTTCCCGGCCGAGACGCGCGCCATCCGCGATGTGGATTGGACCGTCGCGCCGCTGCCCAAGGATCTGCTCGACCGGCGTGTCGAGATCACCGGCCCGACCGACCGCAAGATGGTGATCAACGCGCTCAACTCCGGCGCCAGCGTCTTCATGGCCGACTTCGAGGACGCCAATACGCCGAGCTGGAACAATCTGATCGAGGGCCAGATCAACCTCGCCGACGCCGTCCGGCGGACCATCACCTACGACGATCCGCAGTCGAAGAAGCATTACGCGCTCAACGCCAAGACCGCCGTGCTGATGGTGCGGCCGCGCGGCTGGCATCTGCCCGAGGCGCATGTGCTGATCGACGGTGTGCCGATGGCCGGCGCGTTCTTCGACTTCGGCCTCTACGCCTTCCACAACGCCAAGGAATTGCTGACGCGCGGCAGCGGCCCCTATTTCTATCTGCCCAAGCTCGAGAGCCGCCTCGAGGCCAAGCTGTGGAACGACGTGTTCGTCTACAGCGCGGAGACGCTCGGCATCCCGAAAGGCGCGATCAAGGCGACGGTCCTGATCGAGACGATCATGGCCGCGTTCGAAATGGACGAGATTCTCTACGAGCTGTGCGACCATTCGTCGGGTCTCAATTGTGGCCGCTGGGATTACATCTATAGCTTCATCAAGAAATTCGCCGAAGATCCGAAGGCGGTGATGCCGGATCGCGCACAAGTGACGATGGCGACGCATTTCCTGCGCTCCTATAGCCAGCTTCTGATCCAGATCTGCCATCGCCGCAACGTCCACGCGATGGGCGGCATGGCGGCGCAGATCCCGATCCGCGACAATCCCGCGGCGAACGAAGCGGCGATGGAGAAGGTGCGCCACGACAAGCTGCGCGAGGCGAGCGACGGCCACGACGGCACCTGGGTTGCGCATCCGGGTCTCGTCGGCATCGCCAAGGAAATCTTCGACAAGCAGATGCCGGAGCCGAACCAGATCGCGCGCAAGCGCCAGGACGTGCACGTCGCGGCCGCCGATCTGCTCGCGGTGCCGACGGGCACCATCACCGAGGCTGGCCTGCGCCAGAACCTCAACGTCGGCATAGGCTATCTCGAGGCGTGGCTCCGCGGCGCCGGCTGCGTGCCGCTCTATAACCTGATGGAGGACGCGGCGACCGCCGAGATCAGCCGCGCCCAGGTCTGGCAGTGGATCCGGCATAAGGCGAAGCTCGCCGACGGTCGCACCGTCGACCAGGCGCTGTGCCGTCGGCTGCTCGACGAGGAACTCGCCAAGCTCAAGGCGATGGTCGGCGACAAGGCCTACGACGGCGGCCGCTATGCCGATGCCGCGCGTATTTTCGTCGATCTCATCGAGGCGCCGCGCTTTCCCGAGTGGCTCACCATTCCGGCTTACGAGCAGATCGTCCGCGAAGGCGCGTGAGTCCGGCGGCGCACCGCCAGCGCCTATTTCATCCGAACGTCGTGTAACGCGAAGCGGCCGTCGCCGCGCTGGACGAGGTCGACGGTGTCGCGCACCGCCCAAACCACGTCGGGCTGATGCAGCGGTATATAGGCATCGTCGTCCTTGACCACGGCGAGCGCGGCGCGCAGCAGCACCGTCCGTCCTTTGCCGATGGCCGCCCGCCCGGCACGCGCAATCAACCCGTCGAGTGCGGGATTCGAGGTGCCGCCGAAGTTGAAAGCGCCGCTATGCCGGACATCGTTGCGCGTCGCGGCCAGGTTGACGAGCGCGTCGATCGCGTCGTCGTTCGCCGGTCGCCAGCCCATCAGGTAGAAGCGCGAGCCCAGGCCGGGATCGAGCAGCCGGGCGAAGAATTGCGAGCGCGGCGCGGCGCGCAACGTGATCCGGACCCCGACCTTGGCGAGATCGGCGGCGACCGCCCGGCACGTCGCCGCGTCGTTGATATAGCGGTCGTTCGGACAGTCCATCGTCAGCGCGAAGCCGGCCGGATATCCCGCCGCTGCCAGGAGCCGGCGCGCCGCGGCGGGATCGTAGGCCGGCCGCCGATTGAGCGCAGGGTCGAAGCCGTCGACGCCGGGGCCGACGATGAGGCCCGCCGGCGTGGCGAGGCCGCGCATGACCGTGGTCGCGATCGCGCCTTCATCGATGGCCAGCGTGAAAGCCTGGCGCACGCGGCGGTCCGCCAGCGGATTGCGCTGGCGCCGCTTGCCCTGGCGTATCGTCGCCGGTGCCTGATCGAATCCGAGAAAGATCGTCCGCGTGCCCGCCCGATGCACGATGTGCACGCCCGGCATTGCCGCAAGCCGGCCGATGTCCTCGAGCGGCACGGCGGAAATCATGTCGACCGCGCCCGAAGCAAGCGCCGCCAGCCGCGCGGCGTCGCCGGCGATCGGACGGAAAACGACGCGATCGACGCCGTGCTCCGGCTTGCCCCACCAAACGGGATTGGGCACGAAAGCCGTCCGTTCGCCCGGCGTGCGCGATTCGATCGTGAACGGGCCAGTGCCGTCGGCATGGCTCGCGGCGTAATCGTCGCCGGCCGAGGCCGCGGTGGACGGTTCGCCGACGCCGTGCGCCTGGCACCAGGCCTGGCTCATCATGTCCCACGACACGATTTCTTCCGGCAGCGTCGGATCGGGCATCGTGGTGACGATCTCGATCGTATGCGCATTCATCGCCCGCACCGCGCGGATCGTCGACAGCGCCAGTGCGATCTTCGATCCGGCGCCGCGCGCGCGGCGATACGAAAATATGACGTCGGCCGCGGTGAACGGCGTTCTGTCCTGGAAGCGGACGCCTTGCCGCAAATCGAAGCGCCACACGAGCGGCGCGACTTGCTGCCAGTCGGTTGCCAGCGCCGGCTCGAGCTCGAGATCGCGCCCGCGGCTGATCAGCGGCTCGTAGACGTTGCCGAGAAACGAGAGCTGAAATGTCTCGCGTCGCGAATAGGGATCGAGCGACGCCGCATCGGTGTCGTTGGCCCAACGAAAAGTCGCTGCCGCTGCTGGCGGCGCCAACGCCGCCAGGGCGACGACGAGAAAAGCGAATTGCCGTCTCATCGACCGCCGAGCCAAAGCAAATTTCCGCTGGATGGAGTCCGTGCGGCCTTCGAGATGCGCCCTTCGACGGGCTCAGGGCGCTCCTCAGGCTGAGGAACTTTTCTTTGTGCCGTCAATAACCTACCTCATGCTGAGGAGCGGTGCGCAGCACCGCGTCTCGAAGCACGCAGCATAGCAATGCAGCAGCCCCGTGCTCCAGGCGGCGCGCCGCGGCGCCGGCAAGCGGATTCGGTTGACCCGTTGGCGCCGCCGGCGCTAGTTCCGGTCACGGGAAACACGCGGGAGCACCCCGATGAGCGCGATCTACGTGGCACGCAGCGCCAAGCTCGGCAAATGGGCATCCGACGTCGGGCTGAGCAAGCACGTCTATAAGTTCGGCTACGGCGACGAGGACGTGAAAGCGCTGGTCGCGCAAGGCTGGGCCGGCGAGGACGACTGGCAGCTGGTGCAGTCGGTCGCCGCCGACGGTCTGGACGAGGCCCAGCTGATCGAGCGCATCGCCCGCCGCGAGAAGGCGATCGACCCGCGCTATTATCCGCGCATCCGCGATACCGCCGGTCTGTTCAAGGTCGACCCCATCCACGTCGAGAACCACATGCTCGTGACGCGGGCGCTCGTCGGCGAGGCCGAGCGCGTCGCCATCAAGCTCAAGCCGGCCGATTTCGCCGCTTATCTCATCGAGATCGCGCGGCGCTGAGCGCAGCACTTCCACAATATTAACCAAGATTACTTTTAACGATTATTAAGGCGCTTCTTCGCGAAGTCTCTTTCTCTATTTGCATTCTTCTGGACCGAGTGATATATGGTTAATCCGAAATCGAACATGGTTAATCGAGCAGAATGCTCTTCGGTCCGAAGGAGGCATTCATGCTCGCCCATTTCCGCCGCCTGGCACTGGCGTCGATCGCCTGCGCCGCGCTGCTTCCCGCAATCGGGATTCTGAGCGCGCGCCCAGCCGCGGCTGATATCTGCACCGGCGGCGGCGCCGGCGGCTGCAGCGAAATCATCACCATCAACCAGTCCGGCGGCAACTACACGTTCCAGTACACGCCGCAGGCGAACCCGGCGTTCAACTCGAACGGCTACATGATCGGCATCGTCAACAACACGGGGACGGCGATCCAGGACGTGCAGCTCAACGGCAACCTGATCTTCAATATCGTCGGCAGCGAGACGCTGCTGGCCGTCAACAATCCGAACTGGGCGACCATCATCGGCACCACCGGGCACGCGCCGCTCAACAACGTGAATTTCACCATCTATGGCGAGGAAGGCCTGCTCAGCAACGGCAACCTGCTGTACTTCATTCCGAACGGAACGAGCCAGGTTGACGTCGTCTTCGACGGCGCCTTGCCGGCCAGCGACACCGCCTATTTCGCGCTGACCAACCTGCCCAATCCCAACAACTACTGCGTCACCAACAGCACCGGCTCCTGCATCGCCGTCAACGAGCCGGCGTCGCTGTTCCTGTTCGGCAGCGGCTTGCTCGCCCTCATCGCGACGCGCCGGCGCTGGATTGCGCCGCGGTCACGCGGACGATGGAACCGGTGGCGCTGAAGAATCACACCGGGTTGTATCGGTTTGGCGCCAAATACCTTTGAGTGATCGGGACCGGCATGCGAGTTTTTCCAGGATTTTAACCATGATGACCTTGGTGGAGACCGGCCGTGGCTGAGATGAACCATCTGATTCAGGCGGCGCACACGCACTCGCCCTTGATCCAGCATACCGGCGGCGTCGAGCAGCTTCAGCAGGTCAATCCGCAAGCCGGCCCGCCGGCCAAGGCGCCATGTCCGCCGCCGCCCTGCTTGCCGACCCATGCCGGCCCGCCGGTCGGTCCGCCGATCGCCGTGCACGAGCCGGCGCCGGGCGAGCACATCGTCATTCCGATCGTCGCCAACCAGCCGCTCGCCTTCGACTTCAATCCGCTCGATCTCAAGGCGACGCAACAGGGCCAGGACGTCACGCTCACCTTCCCCGACGGCGCGCAGGTCACGCTGCACGACATGGTCGGACTGTGCGGTCCGCAGCCGGCGCCGCTCGAGCTGCCCGACGGCACGGTGATCACGCCAAGCGAGCTGCTCCAGGCGTTTCACTTCTCGCTGATCGGACCGTGCGGCGGCCCGGCGCTGAACGAGATCAATCCCACCGCCGGGCCAACCGCCGAAAACACAGGCTTCAATACGCAGCCGTTCGACGTCGGCGGCATCGGACCGGGTCTTTTCCCGGACGGCCCGCTGGCGCCCACCGGCTTCGGTTACACCAACGAGTTCCTGAAGGGCGTCGGCGGCAGTCCGCCGTCGCCTCCGGGACCGCCGGGCCCTCCGCCGCCTCCGCCGCCCGGCCATTTCCTGACAGTGCCGGACGTCGACCTGCACACTTATGCACTCGGCGTCGACGCGCCGGCGCCGTCCCATGTCAGCGGCACCAATTACACCGTCGACCTCAGCGGCAACTACATCACCGAGGTGGTGTCGTCGTCGCCCGCGGCGTCGATCGCCGGATATTTCGACCTCGACACCGCGCCGCTGACCTTCGGCACGGCCGCCAGTCCCAATCCGGGCGGCGCGCTCGCCGGCACGTACGGCGTCTTCACGATGGATGCCAGCGGCAACTACAGCTATTCGCTGACCCAAACGAGCGAGCACGCGTTGTCGCAGCTCGGCTCCGACATGATGTCGCAGTCGGTCAACGCGCATTATACCAGCCAGGGCTATTACCAGCCCGGCTTCGAGGACGCGTTCGACGTCGTCACCACCAACGGCACCGATACCGCCGGCAATCAGGTGACGGACTTCAAGCAGATCCAGTTCGGCTTCGAATCCGCGGCGGTGTCGTCGACCGCGGCGACCATCGGCGTCAACGCTCCCCATCCGACCAGTGCGACCGAGCTGCTGCTGACCTACACCGACGCCGTCGATCCGGCGCACACCTTCCAGCAGTTGGTCACCGTCGATAATACCGGTCATGTCGTGGTGACGCCCGAGGGCGCGGGCACCATCGTGCAGCCGAACGATCCGGCGTTGGTGACGCTAGAATGGGTTTCGGGTCCGGGCGCCAACGTCTCGACGGTGGCGATCGAGGGCGAGCAGTTCACCATCAACGCGACACTCAGCGCGACGCAACACGCCTATGCCGGCATGATCAATCCGGCGCTCGACGGCCTCGGCGATAACGGCGACACCGGCAGCGCCAGCAGCAGCGTCGCGTCGACCGACAACGCCGCCTATACCGCCAATGGCACCTTCAACGACTCGACGCTCAGCGGCTTTGACAGTCACTTCGGCTATCTATTCGACAGCAGCAGCGCGACCGCGGACGCGTCGTTGTCGGGCGGAGCGGCGAATACGATCAATTACGACGGCGCTGCCGCCAGCAGCATCGCGCTGACCGGCTCGTCGACGGCCGACAGCACCAACGTCTTCGAATGGTCGAGTTCCGCGCATCTCGACGCCAGCGTGGGTGGCGACACGCCCAGCCTGTCGATCGACGGCGGCACCGGCAACGGCCTCAACGTGCTCGAGCTCGAAAGCTCGACAGCGCAGAACCTGACCTTCGATTCGATCACCAGTCCGGGGGCCCTCACCAAAGACCTCACCAGCGGCACCAATATCAAGAACGTCGAGGTCTTCGACCTGACCGACGGCGCGCATGCCGGCACGGCCAACACCATCACGTTGTCGGCGAACGACGTCTTCACGCTGGCGCAGAACGAGCCCGCCGCGGTCCAAAATGCCGGCGGCGCCTACGCGGTCTGGATCAATGGCACCGGCGCCGACACCGTGAACCTGGCCGGCACCAACTGGACCCAGATCAGCCAGCCGGTCACCCAGGTCGGCCAGGCGGGCGGCAACGCCAGCCAGATGGTCGGATACACTGAATACGCCGCGACCACGACCCCCGGCGGCCAGGCGGTTCACGTCTATGTCGAAAACGCGGTCCAGGCCGCGGGGCACGTCCACGCCAACGCCCATTGATCGCCCGCCGGCTGGTCGGTCTGGAACCGAACAAATTCTGGGCCAAAGGTGTTGGCAAATTTGCCACAGGACGAGGAAATCAGCCTTTGCCGGCGGGTCGGCCTATCCAGTGGCGACCCGGGTTATTACAATTCCCCGCGGTTGCTGTTTGAAAATCCAGAGAACACAGGGATACCGCGCATGCACAAGTGGGGGATTACCGTCCTGGCGGGCGTCGCCTTCGTCGCGTCGAGCCACCTTGCCCTCGCCCAAACCGGTCTCTACCCAACCGAGCTCACCCCGCCGGAGCGCGCGAGCGTGCTGCAACGGGCGCGACCGGAATACAACCCGGTCGGCGCGCGTATCGGCGACTTCTTCCTCTATCCCAGCGCCGAAGCCGAGGGCTATTGGGATTCGAACGTCTTTTATGCGCCGCATGCCAAGAGCGATTTCTACACGTCGTTGCGCCCGGGCGCTTCGCTGCTGTCGGATTGGGGTAGCAGCCAGCTCAACGTCCTCGCCAACGCCGAGGTTCGCCGCTTCGCGACCGAGGTGAGCGAGAACCAGACCAACTACAACCTCGCCACCAACGGCCGGCTCGACATTCTGCACGGCGAATACCTCGAGGGCGGCATGGGCTTCCAGAATTCGCATGAGGAACGCTACGCGCCGAGCTCGGCTCCCACGCAGACGCACCCGACCGAATACCAGGAATCGAGCGGCAAGCTCAAATTCGTGCGCGAGCGGGGCATCGTCGGTTTCCAAATGAACGGCAACCTGGACTACTACAGCTACGACAACACGCTCACGACCAGCGGCGCGTCGCTCCGGGAATCCGACCGCAATCGCATCGAGATCTATGGCGGCCCGAAGGTTACCTATGAGATCGTGCCGGGCTATCACGCCTTCGTCGCCGGCGCGCTCAACGACCGCATCTACCAATCGACCTTCGACGTCAACGGGCTCAAGCGCTCGTCGCATGGCGGCGAGGTCGACATTGGCACCGACGTCGAGCTCACGCATCTGATCACCGGCGAATTTTACGTCGGCTATCTGCGGCAGGAATATGACGATTCGCGCCTGCCGACGATCAGCAGCCCCGGCTTTGGCGGCAGCCTGCTGTGGAACGTGACCGAGAGCACGTCGATCCGCGCCAACGCGTCGCGCACGATCCAGGAAGTCGACCTGTTCAGCACCACGGCCGCGGGAACCGTCACCGCAGCGTTGCAATCGGCGGTCGGCGTCGAAGTCGAGCAAGAAGTGCTGCACAATGTGCTGCTTACCGGCGGCGGCAGCTTCACCTCGGACGACTATCAGGGCACGTCGCGGACCGACAACACCGTCGAAGGCGACATCGGCGTGACGTACCTGCTCAACCGCATGTGGAGCACGGGCCTCGACCTGACCTATCAGAACCGCACGTCCAACACGTCGGGCGTTGACTTTAGCCGGGCGTTGATCGGCGCCAAGATCCGCCTGCAGTACTGAACGCTCAGAGCCGCCGCAGCGCCGATTCGAGCCGCGCGCGGAGCGGCTCGGCTTCCTCGTCGGCCAAAAAGAGGAAATTGTTGACGTAACGGTCGAAGTCCATCCGCAGGGCGCCGGCGCGGAAGTCGACGATGTCCTCCGGCCGTTGCATCGTCTCGGCGTCGAATGCCTCGACCGTCCACACGGTGCGACCGTGCAGAAAATAACCGCGATAGTTGAAGCGCCGCAGGAAGGCGCGGATTCGCGTCAACGCGCCGGGCTCGCGGTTCTCCTCGATCTCGACCAGCAACCGCGGGCGACAGCGCGCGATCGTCTTCGCCGCGCCGTCGAGCACCGCCTCCTCGTGTCCTTCGACGTCGATCTTGATGAAGCCGACGTCGCCGGCAAAAATCTCGTCGAGCGGCCGCGTGGGTACTTCGATCTCCTCGAAGCCGCCGTCCGCCAGCGCGGCGCTGTCGAGGCTGGCAAGTCCGGTCACCGGCGCGCCCGCGACGACCGGAATGCGCAGCACCGCGGTGCCGGCCTCGCGCGACAGCGCCATATTGCGCACAACGACGCGTGGTGCGAATTTGCGCTGGAGAGCCTCGGCGAGCCCCGGTACCGGCTCGAAAGCGTAGACCCGCCGGGCATGGCGTTTCATGAAATGGATGTAGCTGCCCACATTGGCGCCAACGTCGATCGCGTCGCGATCGCGCAGGCACAAGTGCCGCAGCAGACGCAGTTCGCGCTCGCCGTGCCGCTCGAAATAGCGCGCTTCGCGCCACAGGAGCAGCGGCTTCGGGCACAGGCCGCGGACGGCAGCCTTCGTCCGCTGCAGCAGATCGTTCCGCTCGGCGAGGGTGTGCATTGGAAACAGCCGGGTGTGCGAGGCCTGAATAAAGCAGTCGCGAGCGCCGAACACCAGTGGCCATTGCGGGACGCGCGCGCCGCCACATTTTAATCACTCGCAAGCGCGGCGGCGCCCCGGTTGAGTGGAGCGGCGCCGATTTGCCGGCTCGGCGAAGCGGTGGTTTGCGGGCGTCCCGGACAGCGCGGAAGGAGTCGGCCGCAGGTGGGCGGTAGAACGGAAGAACCGGTCGCCGGAGCGCCCTTGCGATCCGATCCCGACGTGCATCTGCGCACAGACCATCTCCGCCACGATGTCGCCGGGCGCTCGGTCCGCGGCGGCATCATCACCGTCGGCGCGCAGATTCTCAAGGTGATCGCGCAATTCGGCGTGACTATCGTTCTCGCGCGGCTGTTGCGACCGGAGGCGTTCGGCCTCGTCGCGATGGTTGCCGTGATCGTCGCCTTTCTCGAGCTGTTCAGGGATTTCGGTCTCTCCGCCGCCACCGTCCAGCGCGAGAACATCACCCACGCCGATGTCAGTGCCCTGTTTTGGGTGAACGTCGGCCTCGGCGTCGCCGCCAGCCTGCTGATGATTTTGCTGGCGCCGTTGCTGGCGTGGTTCTACCGCGAGCCCGCGCTGGTCGACGTGACGCTTTGGCTCGCCGTCGGCTTCGTGCTGAGCGGCCTGTCGACCCAGCACCTGGCGATCATGCGCCGACAGATGCGGTTCACCACGCTAGCCATGATCCTGATGTGGTCGGAGATCATTGGCATGACCGCGGCGGTGATCGCCGCCTATGACGGCGCCGACTACTGGGCACTCGTCGCGCAACGGTTGATTTGGGTCCTGTGCATCGCCGCCGGAGCGTGGACATTCTGCCCGTGGCGGCCCGGCCGCCCCGCCGGCCTCGGACGCGTGCGCGACCTGCTCCGCTTCGGCGGGCACGTCACGGGCTCGATGGTCGTCGGCACCTTTGCCCGCAACCTCGACCAGGTCCTCATCGGCTGGTACTGGGGCGCCACGCCACTGGGGCTCTACGAGCGCGCCTATAAGATCCTGATGGTTCCGATCAACAATCTGAACGCGCCGCTGTACTCGGTCGCGATGCCGGCCTTGAGCCGATTGGCCGACCAGCCGGCGCGCTACCGCCGCGCCTATCTCGGCACGGTCGAAAAGCTGAACATGGTGACCATGCCGTGCGCCGCCCTGCTCATCGCCGCCCCGACCCTGGTGGTGCACGTGCTGTTCGGCGAGCAGTGGCTCGCCGCGGCGCCGATCGTCGCGTGGCTCGGCGTCGCCGCTCTATACCACCCCATGGGCTATACCTGCAGCTGGCTCTTCATGACGCAGGACCGGACCGCCGAAATGTTCCGCTGGGGCCTCATCGGTTCGGCCCTCAATGCAGCGTTCATCGTCGGTGGCCTGCCGTTTGGTCCGGCCGGTGTGGCGGCGAGCTTCGCCGTTGGCGGCTTGGTGATCCGCATGCCGGTGGTGTTCTGGATGGTGAGCCGGCGCGGGCCAGTGTCTTTCGGTAACCTGGTGCGGAGCATGGTGCCGTCGGGCGCCGCATCGGCGCTAATCGTCGGCGCACTGTGGTCGCTGCGCGGAGCTGGGCTCCTCGCGCTAGACAGCCCGCTGCGCTCGCTGGCTCTCGCCGTCGCCGTGACGGTGACTGTGGCGCTGGCATGCTTCGCCAGCCTGCCGCAAAGCCGCCACGCGCTTGTCGAATTCGCGAGGCTCCCTCAGCTCCTTGTCCGGCGGCGCGCCAATGCGTGACGCCCACAAGATCGCTCCGTTGCCGACCTATGATGCGCCGGGCGAGAGGCCGCTCCGTGTCGCGGTCTTCGCGCGCGAGTTTCCCGCCCTCAGCGAGACCTTCGTCCTCGGTCACATCGCCGGATTGCTCGATCAGGGCCACGATGTGACGGTTTTTGCCAACGGCCCGCGCCCGGGCGACCCGTCGGTTCACGCCGATTTCCGGCGCTATCGGCTCGCCGAGCGGCTCCACTACCATGCCATGCCGAAAAATCGCGTGCGTCGCATTCTCGGCACTCCGGAGATTCTGTTTCGCCGCCGCTTGGTGCCGCCGGTTTTGCGCGCCCTCGATCCGTTGCGCTATCGGCGCGAGGCGATCTCGCTGTCGCTGCTGCATTGGGCCGACCAACTGCTCGACTTTCCGGCATTCGACATTGTGCATTGTCATTTTGGCCAAGTCGGCCGCAGCGTCGCATTCCTGCGCGAGATCGGTGCGATCCGCGGCCGGTTGGTGGTCCACTTTCACGGCGTCGATGTCACCGCCTGCCTCGATCAAGACCCCGACCTCTATCGCCATCTCTTCGCCACCGGCGACCTCTTTCTGCCGGTTTCGGCGCATTTCCAACGACGACTCATCCGTCACGGTTGCGACCCCGAGCGGATTAAGGTGCATCACCTGGGCGTCGATCTCGCGCGCTTCCCCTATCGGCCGCGACAACCGCGGGCGGCGGCGCAGCCGTTCACCGTGCTGACCATCGCTCGCCTGGTCGAGAAGAAGGGGATCGCCTTCGGGTTGCGTGCGGTGGCGCAACTGGCCCGGTCGGGCGCACCGATCCGCTATGTCGTCGTCGGCGACGGCGAGTTGCGCGGCGAGCTCGAAGCGCTGACGCGTGATCTCGGCATCGCCGAGCGCGTCACCTTCTGCGGCTGGAAAACCCAGGATGAGATCATTGCGCTGATGCAGAGCATGGACGCTCTGCTCTTTCCCAGCATCACCGGCGCGAATGGCGATCAGGAGGGGTCGCCGGTCGTCCTCAAGGAGGCGATGGCGACCGGTCTGCCGATCGTCGCCAGCCGTCATGCCGGCATCGACGAGATTGTCGATCATGGCGTTTCGGGCTTACTGGTTGCGGAGCGCGATGCCAGCGGCCTGGCGGATGCCCTTCATGCGTTGCTGCGCGGCCCTGAGCTTTGCGCCCGGATGGGCGCAGCAGCGCGGTCGAAAGCAGTCGCCGAATTCGATGTCAAACGGCTGAACCATCGGTTGCAACAGTATTATTGGTCTCTGATCGAGCGGAATAGATACACCGGGCGCCGCGCCGGTCTTCCTCTGGAGCGTAATGCCGATGCCCAATCCGCAAACCTGGGCCGCGACCAAGGCTGAGCTTCACAACGGCCGCTGGCGCGCCTCCCGCGACCCTGCTGAAGTCACGGTTGGCTCGCGCATCATCGGCGATATCCTAATCGACGCTTACGAGCGCCTGCTGAGAACGCATGCGCGCGGCGTCCTGGTCGATCTCGGATGCGGCAAAGCACCGTACTTCGGAATCTATCGAGGCGTCGTGACCAAATGTGTCGGCGTCGACTGGGAGTCGAGTATCCACACCAGCGATCAAGTCGACATCAAGTGCGATTTAAACGAAAAAATCGTGCTTCCCGACGCCTTTGCCGACACGGTCTTGTGCACCGACGTTCTCGAGCACCTTTTCGAACCGCAGCGGGCGTGGAACGAGATTGCTCGGATCCTTAAGCCAGGTGGCAAGGCAATCATCGGCGTTCCGTTTCTCTATTGGATTCACGAAGCGCCCCACGACTATCACCGGTATACCTCGTTCGCCCTGCGAAAATACGCGACAGCGGCCGGACTTCGCGTGGAGTCGCTGGAGGCGGCGGGCGGACTATCGCAGGTGCTCGCCGATCTTCTCTGTAAATCCATGCGCCCGGGACTGCTTCAGTCGCTGGTGGATCGCGCTTGTCGGACCGCCCTTCGGGTGTCGATGCGAAAGAACACGCGCAGCGATACGCCGTTCCCCCTCTGCTACGTTCTTATCGCTGCGAAGCCTCGCCTCATGGCAGCCGCGTCGGCATCCGACGAGAATACAAGGGCGACTTGCTGATCCAAAGAAAACACAGATTGTTCGACGCTGTGTATCTGAGCCTCCACAGCGACTCGGCGGCGCCCTCGATCATGGCGCACTGTCGTGGCCGGCAGCGCTGGTGTGGACCACCGCCGCGACGAACTCGCTTACCCAAAACCAACAAGGGGATGCTCGATGGGCACATTGGCGCTGCCGCGCATGGCGCTTGACGCACTAGTTCGTCGATTTGGATATCGGCTCTCCGTAATCGACCCTCATGTGCAGTTCGAGCCGCAGCATCAGGCAATAATCGACCGCGTGCGGCCTTTTACGATGACAAGTCCCGAGCGCATTGCGGCGACCTGTCAGGCCGTCGACTATGTGACCAAATACGGAATTCCCGGTGACTTCGTGGAATGCGGTGTCTGGCGCGGCGGGAACACGATGGCGGCGGCGCTCTCGTACTTGCGCGCAGCGGTGGCGAATCTCCCGGCGCTTTATCTCTTCGACACGTTTGAGGGAATGTCCGCGCCGACCAAAGTCGATCGCAAGGTTCAGAGCGGCGAGAGCGCGGCTGCGCTTGTGGAACGGTTCGACCACGTAAAAGCCTATGCGCCGATCGACGACGTGCGCCGGAATGTTCAGTCGACCGGTTATCCGGGTGATCTCATCAAATTTGTGAGGGGAAAGGTTGAAGAGACGATCCCTGCCGCTGCTCCTGCGCAGATCGCCGTGCTTCGTCTCGATACGGATTGGTACGAGTCCACCAAACACGAACTGGAACACCTGTTCCCAAGGCTGTCGGTCGGCGGCGTGTTGATCATTGACGATTACGGAGACTGGGCGGGCGCAAGAAAGGCCGTGGACGAATACTTCGCCGTCAATCGTACGCCGATGCTTCTGACGCGCACCGATTACACCGGCAGGGTAGGGGCGAAACTGACCTAATTCGCCGCCTCAAATGTGTTCGGGCCGCAAGGGAAACTGGTGCGCTTCAACGTTACCAAAAACGCCATCGAGCGCGTCGCCGAGGCGAAACCCGAAAGCTTCAGCGTCGTCTGCAGCTTCCAGGTCCTCGAGCACGTCGTCGACCCGCATTCCTTCCTGACCTCCTGCGTGCGGTGCCTGCGGTCGGGCGGAATCTTGGCGCTGGCCACGCCGAATTACGCGTCCGCAATGCTTGCCAACCGTGAGGACGCTTTCGATCTTCCGCCTCATCATATGGGGCATTTTTCGGAATCGGTTTATCGGCGCGTGGCGCAACTTTACGGCCTCGGCGTTGAGCGGATCCGCGTCGAAAGGCGTTATTTCGAGCTGAACGACACGGTCACTGCAGCGACGCGCGCGCGCTTTCTCTATCGCGCTGCACGGCGGCTTTCGAGCGCGATGATGGGCTTCGCCTATGACGCGGCGCGCGAGCCAGGCAACAACATCCTCGCTATTCTGCGCAAACGCTGACGGCCGACGACGTTGCTAAACGGCTGAAAATGCGTCCGGATTTCTGTCCACGCGAGTAAATTCGCTGTATCTAGACAGCGACGCCGGAGCGCATCACACTGGAGCGCACGGTATCTGCCAAGACCGTGCGTCTAGCAACCACAATATCGGTTAGCCGAACACCAGCCTTCACCGGCTCGCACCGGTTGTGCAACCCACCTTGCGCCATCGATGGCCGAGGAAAAAGCGGGGAGCAGGTCAGAAATAACAATGTATCGTTTTCTGAAAACAACCGTAAAGGAGCTGGTGCCGAACCTTTACACTTTCTTACACACCCTGTGGTGGTACAAAAAGAAACTCGGTGTTTTCCCGAACGTCATCAAGCCAGGGACGTTTAACGAGAAAATCCAATACCGAAAACTGCACGACCGCAGGCCGCTGCTGACGTTAATGGTCGATAAGTACGGCGCGCGCGAGTACGTGAAAAGAAAAATCGGTGAACAGGTCCTGCCAAAGCTGTTATTCGTGACCGAAAATCCGGCCGAGATTCCGTTCAGCGCTCTCCCCGACCGGTTCGTCGTAAAGCCCACGCACGGCGCCGGCTGGGTCCGCGTCGTGACCGACAAGCGCACGGCCGACACGGCGGAAATCGTCCGACAATGTCAGTTCTGGATGACTCAGAACTACTACAACTGGACTCGTGAATGGGCTTACAAAAACGTCAAGCCGCGCATCATCGTGGAAGAGTTCATCGACGATGCCGGCCGACCGATTCCGATCGATTACAAGTTCTTCGTCTTTGCCGGCACGATCGCGTTTATCCAGGTTGATATTGGCAGGTTCAAAGATCTGCGACGCAATATTTACGATACGTCCTGGAACCGGATGGACGTGGTTCTCGATTTTCCCAACGCACTGGACGACGTTCTGCGACCGCCTCATCTCGAAACGATGATCGAATACGCGCAGGTGTTGGGCAAAGACATCGATTTCGTCAGCGTCGATCTCTACGACACGAAAGAAAGGGTCTACTTCGGTGAGTTCACGATGGCGCCCGGTCACGGATTCGTGCAGTTTCATCCGAAGAAATTCGACGAGTACCTCGGCGGGTTGTGGACCGTCTCTCCTGATGCGCTTCGCGGGTAATTCGCGATAAGCGATACGAGCCGTCCGCTCTCGCCACAGTGAGCGCGCCAGTCGGGCGGAAACTTCAGACCACCGTCACACGTTGGCCAGGCGCACCGTCGCGCCGGCGGCGGCGCGCTGCTGGCTCGCCACGAGGGCCGTTCGATAGAGCGCGTGATAGCGGGCAGCGACCACGGCGATATCGAACTTAGCCTCGACCTTGGCGCGCGCACGCGCCCCCAGTGCGCCGCCCGCGCGGACCTCGGCGAGGCACCAGCCGATGCCGCGAGCGAGATCGTCGACGCTGAACGCCTCGGCGAGGTAGCCGTCGGTGCGGTGGTCGATGATGTCGCGCGGGCCGCCGCTGTTGAACGCGACCACCGGCGTGCCGCAGGCCATCGCCTCGATGACGGTCTTGCCGAAGGCCTCTTGCAGCGATGGAACGACGGCCACATCGGCGCTGGCGTAAAGCTGGGCGAGCCGCCGGTCGTCGTCGATATGGCCGAGATAGCGGGACTCTATGCCGAGATCGGGAAGGTCGCCGGGCTTGAGATCGCCGAAAACGACGAGCATGGCATTCGTGTGTTCCGGCGCCGCGCGGAATTTCGCCAGGGCCGCCAGCAATTCGCGGAACCCCTTGCGCGGATCGCGCGTCGCGCGCATCGCACCATAGATTACGATGGGGCGCTCGGCCGGCAACCCACACGCGTCACGAGCGCGCGCCTTGTCCGTAGGGCGGAAACGAACGAGATCGAGGCCGTTCGGAATCACCTCGATCGGCGCGGTGCGGAACAGGGCGCTCGACCGCGCGCAATCTGCGAGCCACGTGCTGATCGGCACGAGCCAGAGATCGGCCTTGGACCAATGGCGGCGCTTCCGATTCCAGATGACGCGGCTGAGATCGCCTTCTCGGTCCGAATGCAGCTGTGGGCAGGCACCGCAGGCATATTCATAGCGCGTGCAGCCGTCGGTGTAATGGCATCCGCCGGTGAACGCCCACATGTCGCGCAGCGTCCACACCACCGGACAGGCGAACTGCCTCATGGCCTGGATCGGCAGGAAGCCCGCGCCGACCCAATGCAGATGGACGACATCGGGTGCGAACCGCTTGGTCAGGGCGCCGATGCGGCTCGGCATCCACCCAACCGTCCAGAACGAAGCCATCGGCCCGTGCCCGCCATGGCGCCGGAGCGGCAGCTGATCGAGCTTCATGCGGGCGGTGGCCCAAAGCTGTGCCATCCGGTTCGGCAACGGCCGGACCGACGGATCGGTGCTGCGCTTCCAACCGACGAGCATGGTTGAATCGCAGCCGCGCTCGCGCAGCGCGCGATGCAGCCAGAGCGAACCCCGCGCCGCGCCGTCGTCGCCGTCGAAAGTACTGAGGTGAAGAACTCTCAGGTTTCGTTCGCTGTCGGCCGAACTGACAGAACTCGCTCCCCCACCGTCGCGCATCGCTGCACTCCTATGATGACCGGACAGCGGATTTTCCCGTCGGCGCGCCGAGCCGGTGAGCGACATCCGTCAACACGGCGCCGAGCGCCGCAGCGCTGCCCTGCTGGCTCACGCGGACTGAAGGGAACGAAACGGAAGAAATGCGAGAACTGCGACGTGAAAGTGAAAAAGCCAATGAATGAACTGTGGTACTAAGCTCTTGCTCGCAGCATTGGCGCCGCCGGTCGGCCTGCCACTCAATCGATACGCACACGAGCTTGCTCCCCACGGCGCACGGCCTGCGCCAGCATAGGTGGGCCATCAGCCAACGGCGGCTGAATGAATACCGGAGCTTTATTGTGACCGCCGGCGTGCACTCGGTGTCGTGATCAATGTGGGTCAAGAACCTGTCACAAATGACGGAATACGGAAGGGCGGCGCGTTGTCCCTCGCGCGGCGCGAGCTAAGAGGGTCTCCGCCGCAGATAGGCGGCATCGCCGGCTCGCCGACGCCGCTTGATCGGGACCACGAGCGCCTGCTGTGTCGTATCCTCACCGAGGATACGGCAGAGCGCCGCGGCATCGTCGTCCGCAACGAAGGCGCTGGTCGGCATGGCCGCAAGACGGCGCCGCTTCTGGAGATAATCCGCAGCGGTCAGCGTCTCGAAGAAACGCACCAGCGACTCTTCGAGCGGCTCGCCGAAGGTCCATCCGACGCGCGCGCGATCGACCCTATTGCCGAGCTCGAAGCCGCGAACGGCGAGGCACGGAACGCCGAAGAGGCCGGCCTCGTAGAAGCGGTTCGGTAGCAGCCAGCGCGAGTTGTCGGCGGTATTCTCGAGATCGAGCGCCCAGACGAAATCGACGCCGCCATAGAGCGCAGGCAATCCTTCGGGGTTGGCATACTCGCCGTCGTAGACCATGTTCGGCTGACGCTCGAGCGCGGCGCGGAACTGCGCTTCGCGTACCGTCGTGAAGATTCCGGCGAAGCGGAACAGTACCTTGTGCCGCAGCTGCCGTGCGAGACGGAGCATCAGCGCGAACGTCGCCTCACCCCGGATCAGACCAAAATAGCCGACGACCCAGCGATAGTCGCCGTCAACTCGCGGCGGCGGCGGCGCATCGCGCGACGGTGCCGCGGCGAGTACCGATCGATGCAGCTTGTTCTCGAGCAGGAACCACTCGCCGGCATACCGTTGGCGCGCGACATAGAAGTTCTTGTAGAAACCCGGCGACGACACCACCAAGACGCGCACCGCGCGCAAGCAAAATCGCTCGATACGGCGTAACAAGGCGCCGCGCCAGCCGGTCGCCACGAACAGCGGCTGGATGTCGAGAACTTCGTAGCCGACGACGACGCGCGGATTGAACAGCCTACGCGCGAGCAGCGCCAGGGCGAGTTGATCGATATTGCGCGCATAGTACACAGCAGCGGCGCGCAGATGGCGGCGGTTGGCAAGCAACCGCGGAACCGCGCCGATCAGCGCGCGCAACCGATGCCAGTAACGCGCGTCGCGTGTCGCGCCGAGCACGATGTGCGGCCATTCCGGCTGGAATCGGGAATTGTAGCGGCCGCGACGGAACCCGAAGACCATCGGTGCGAAGCCGTTGTCGACGAACTCCTGAACGCGCTTGACGGTATTGGTTTCGGTGATGTCTGGCGTGAAGAAGATCAGCGTCCGGTTTTCGCCCGACTGCGCCACTATCCCGGTCTCCGTACGCCCAGAGGATTCGTCGAACCTGATTCTTCGAACCGACAAAAAAATTATTGTCCGCTTCGTATCGCTCCAAATGTGACCTTTCTGTGTTACCGCCGTGGGCGTCTTTTTGGCGCGGCGGAGCGCCACACCTTGGTCACTGGCGACGCGACGGTCCGAGATGTTCCCCTCATCCGCCGCTCCGGACCGGGGGTACGGAATATCGGACGCCACGTGTCAACTGTTCATCTTCACCCTGCCGAAGCCCTGCGCGCCGCGCCACCGCCGCCTCGGCAGTTGCGCTTTGAGCGCGTCGCGATCTCGTGCGTTTTTGGCGACCCTTCGGACCCGCGAACCTGGTCGGGCGCGCCCTACAATCTCGCGGCTGCGCTGCGCCGCTTCGGCGTCGAGGTCGAGACCATCCATCCCGCGATCGGCCGCGCCCGTCGCCTGGCCTACACCGCACGATGGCTGTTGGACGGATACGGTCGGCTCTCCACCACGGAGCAAGTTCTGCGCGCGGCACCGGCGCGCGACCACAACGCGATCAAGGTCGCCGAGGCGACCGCGCAGCTCGGTGTGCGTCACGTCATCCACACCGGCACGCTCGATTTGCCCGCCTTCGATCTGCTGCCCGATATCCAGCACTACCTCTATTGCGACCAGAGCTGGAACCTGTCGCTGCGGCACCGGCTCGACGCCGCGCACTACACGTCGCGTGCGCTCGCCGAATACGACCGGCTCGAGCGCGAGTCGTTGGCATCGGTCGCGCATGTTTTCACCTTCAGCGGGCGCACGCGCGACGACATCGTCGAGCATTACGGGTTGCCCGCGGACCGCGTCACCGTCGTGGGCTCCGGCATGGGCGGCATCGCGCCCTATTTCGGTCCCAAGGACTACGCGGTGCCGCGGCTGTTGTTCGTCGCCAAGCATCTGTTCCGGGCCAAGGGCGGTCCACTGTTGCTGCGCGCCTTCGCGCTCGCGCGGCGCAGCCGGCCGGATCTCACGCTGACGATCGTCGGCGACCCGCGCAGCCGCGCTTATGTGCCGCGCGACCCGCGGATCATTTTTCATGCCCATGTGACGTGGGACGCGCTCCGCCGGCTTTATGCCGACGCCACGTTGCTGACGCAGCCGATGCTCAACGACCCCTGGGGCCAGGTCTATCTCGAGGCGCTGGCCTCGCGAACGCCGGTATTGGGGCTCAATCGCAACGGCCTCCCGGAGATCGTTGAAGGCGGCCAGCACGGATTCCTGGTGGACGAGGCGACGCCGGAAGCGGTCGCCGCCGGCATCCTCACTGCGCTTTCAAACCCGGACCGGTTGAAGCGCATGGGTGAGAGCGGTCAGCGCCACGTGATGAACGATTATTCGTGGGACCGCGTCGCCGAACGGATTGCATGTCTTTGATCGAGGTGCATTGAATGACCGACAAGATCGCGCTCATAACCGGCATCACCGGGCAGGACGGCGCCTACCTCGCGGAATTCCTGCTCCGGCGCGGTTATGTGGTGCACGGCATCAAGCGCCGCGCCTCGTTGATCAACACCCACCGCGTCGATCATCTCTATCGCGACCTGCACGAAGGCAATGCGCGCTTCGTCCTGCATTACGGCGATATGACGGACTCGCTGAACCTGCTCCGCCTGCTCGAGGAAATCCGGCCGACCGAAATCTACAACCTTGCCGCGCAAAGCCACGTGCAGGTGAGCTTCGAGACGCCCGAATACACCGCCAACACCGACGCGCTCGGTACGCTCCGCGTGCTGGAGGCCATCCGCATTCTCAAGATGGCTGACCGCGTGCGTTTCTATCAGGCATCGACCTCGGAGCTCTTCGGCAAGGTCGTGGAGACGCCACAACGCGAGCTGACGCCGTTTTACCCGCGCAGCCCCTATGCCGTGGCCAAGCTCTATGCCTACTGGATCACGGTGAATTACCGCGAGGCCTACGGCCTGCACGCCTCGAACGGCATCCTGTTCAACCACGAGTCGCCGGTGCGCGGCGAGACCTTCGTCACCCGAAAGATCACGCGGGCAGTCGCCGCGATCGAGCGCGGGCTGCAGCAGCGGCTCTTTCTCGGCAATATCGACGCCCAGCGCGATTGGGGTCACGCCCGCGACTACGTCGAGGGCATGTGGCTCATCCTCCAGCAGGAGAAGCCCGAAGACTATGTGCTGGCGACCGGTGAGACTCATACGGTGCGCGAATTCGTCGAGCGCGCTTTCCGCTGCATCGACCGGACGATTGCTTGGTCGGGCGCGGGCGCCGACGAGCGCGGCCTGTGCACGCGCACCGGTGAATGCCTGGTCGCGATCGACCCCCATTACTATCGGCCGACCGAGGTCGATTTGTTGCTCGGCAACCCCGAAAAGGCGCGCCAGCGTCTCGGCTGGCACCACAAGACGAGCTTCGATCAGCTCGTTGCCGAGATGGTCGAGGCCGACCGCCAGACGCTGCAACGCGGGAATGGCGACAATGCCAGCGAATTTGCCGTACGCGCTGCAGAATAAGCGCGTCTGGGTCACGGGCCATCGCGGGCTCGTCGGCGCGGCGCTCGTCCGCCGGCTCGCTGCGGAGTCGTGCGAAATTCTGACCGTCACGCATGCCGAATGCGACCTGCGCCGCGCCAGCGCGGTCGAGACCTGGATGGGTGCCAACCGGCCGCAGGCGGTGTTTGTCGCCGCGGCGCGCGTCGGCGGCATTTACGCCAACGATTCGCGGCCGGCGGATTTTCTCTACGACAACCTGATGATCGCCGCGAACGTGATCGAGGCCGCGCGCCGGACCGGCGTCGAGAAGCTGATCTTCCTCGGCTCGACCTGCATCTATCCGCGGCTCGCCGTGCAGCCGATGAACGAGGATGCGCTGCTCACCGGCCTGCTCGAGCCGACCAATCAGTGGTACGCCATCGCCAAGATCGCCGGTATCAAACTTGTGCAAGCCTATCGCCGTCAGCACGAGTGCGATTTCATCTCGGCGATGCCGACCAATCTTTACGGCCCGGGCGACAATTTCGATTTGCGCTCCAGCCATGTGCTGCCCGCCCTGATCGTCAAGGCGCACGAAGCCGTCGCCCGCGGCGCCAAGACCGTCGAGGTCTGGGGCAGCGGTCGGCCGCTGCGCGAGTTCCTCCATGTCGATGATTGTGCCGACGCGCTGGTGCACCTGATCAAGACCTATTCGAGCGAAGAAATCGTCAATGTCGGCTGCGGCGAGGAAATCTCCATCGCCGATCTTGCGGCGTTGGTCTGCCGCATAGCCGGTTTCCGCGGCACACTGGCGTTCGACGCGACCAAGCCCGACGGTACGCCGCGCAAGCTGGTCGATATTGGGCGCCTGGCGGCGCTCGGCTGGCGGCCGCGCATTGCGCTCGAGGACGGCGTGCGCGAAACCTATCGCTGGTATGCCGAGCACCGATCGTCGGTGCGGAAGCAGCAACTTGAAGCCGTCTGACGCCGCCAAGGCGCTTGCCACCGACCATCTCCTCGCCGATATCCGCGGCCGCTCGGTGCGCGGCGGCGCCGTCACGTTCGGCGCCCAGGCCGGCAAGGTCGTGCTCCAGCTCGCAACCGTCGTCGTGCTGGTGCGGCTGTTATCACCTGGCGCATTCGGCCTCATCGCCATGGTGGCTGCGCTGTCGTCGATACTCGAGTTCATCAAGGAGCTGGGTCTCTCGGCCGCGACCATCCGCAAGAATGATATCGATCACGCCCAGGTCTCGGCGCTGTTCTGGATCAATGTCGCGGCCGGCGGGCTGATCGCCGCGTTGCTGTTCCTTGCCGCCCCCCTCGTCGCGGACTTCTACCGCGATCCCGCCGTCGCGCCGGTGACGCGCTGGCTGGCGTTGAGCTTTCTCATGAGCGGCCTGACCGTCCAGCATTGGGCGCTGCTGCGGCGCCAGATGCGCTTTACTGCAACCATCTGCGTCGATATCGGCAGCGACCTGACGGGCCTCGTCGTCGCGGTCGCGCTGGCGCTGGCGGGCGCCGATTATTGGGCGCTGGTGGCGCAGCGCCTCGTCGTGCCGGCGATCGCGCTGATCGGCAGCTGGTCGCTGTGCCGCTGGCGACCGGCGTGGCCCCGGCGCGCGGCTGGCGTGCGCGAGCTCTTTGTCTTCGGCGCCTCCGTGACCGGCGTCAATCTCACCGCCGCGGTCGGCCGCAGCATCGACCAGATCCTGATCGGCTGGGCCTGGGGCGCCGACGTCCTCGGCCTCTACGAGCGCGCCGTGAAGCTGCTGCTAACGCCGGTCAATAATCTCGCCGTGCCGCTCTACGCCGTCGGCATGCCAACGCTGAGCCGCATCGCACATCAGGACGAGCGCTATCGCCGCGCGTTCAATGAACTGTTCGAGAACTTGGCGATGATTCTCCTGCCCAGCGCCGCGCTGTTGGCAGTGACCGCCGATTGGATCGTGCACATCCTGTTCGGACCCCGCTGGCAGGCGGCCGCGCCGCTGGTGGCGTGGTTCGCAGCCGCGGCCGTCTTTCTACCGCTGACGCAGACCGCTGGCCTGCTCTATTTGAGCCAGAACCGGCCGCGCGAAATGGTGCGCGCCGGCTTGATCGATCTGGCGCTGTGCGTGCTGGCGGTTGGCGCCAGCGTGCATTTCGGCGCGGCCGCGGTGGCTGCGGCACTGGCGGTGGTCGGACTCGGCCTGCGGCTGCCGGTCGGATTCTGGCTGGCGACGCGGCGCGGTCCCGTGCGTTTCGGCGATTTGTGGGCGACGCTGGTGCCGGCCGCACTAGCGGCGCTGGCGACCGGTATTGCCGTTCTGGTCTTGCGCCGCTTCGCGCTGCCGGCCGGTACGCCGGCGCTGCCGGGCATGATCCTCGCCCTGCTGGTGGCTGCGACAGTCGCCGCCGCGATCTATGTCGCTCTGCCGCGCTCGCGTCGCGCGCTGCGCGGCCTGGGACGGTTTGCGCAGGACTTGCGCCGGCGGCACCCGGCGCTCAAGGCTTAGGATGCAGGCGGGCCTACGCGCCGATCGGCGTGCCGTCATCGTCGCTGGGAGGTCGCCCACACTTGATGCGCAGCTTGCCGCTGCGATCGATCCACAGGCGAGTGGCCGAGCTGCGGCAGGTTGTGGCTACGCCAAACGGAGACTTCCAACCAAAGGAATGTTTCTAAGCCGTCGAGCCGTCGGCGGCATTCGCGATTCCAACGAGGTATCGCAGCAGGAGTCCGTGAATGGTGCCTTTAATTAATCACAGCCGACTATGGCGCGTATGCGTTACGCGCTGACTGTCGTCGTTTGATGGAGCGGTCGATCGAGAACCCAACATGTCGACATCTATAAAACACGCAGTAGCGCAGAATCTGGGGAAGCGCTTCCCGCGGACTATCTTTTATGGCCGAAGGCTCCTCAATAGAGCGCGCGGCCTACCCACTTACATGAACAAGAACAAGAAGCGCGCCGAAATCGTGCGTCAGCTCCTGAACGAGATCGAGTTTAAGAACATCGTGGAGACCGGCGCATTCCTGGGCTATTCAACCCGTTTCTTTTGTGACATGGGTGAAAGACGCGGGATCAGGGTTTTTTCCGCAGAAATCTCGGACGAATATTGGAGACTTGCGCGGGCCCTCCTCACTGGCAAGAAGAACCTGCGTCTATATCACTCCGACTCGGTGACAATGCTCCGCTCCATCGGAGAGGAACTCGGCGACGCATTGACCTTCTTCTATCTGGATGCGCACTGGCGCGATTATCTCCCGCTTCGGGACGAACTCGCCTCAATCGATCTCGAAAACGCGCTTGTGATGATCGACGATTTCAAGGTTCCCGGCAATGAGCGGTTCGGATACGACACGTATCATGACGTTCCTATCTCGATTGAGTTGGTCGCGGATGTGGTCGCCGGCATGTCGGTTTTCTTTCCGGCCTATCCTGCCGCCGATGAAGGATACCGACCGCGAGGATATTGCCTACTGACGCATTCCGAATCTATCAAGCGACGGTTGGAGCGGTTCCCTTCACTTCGGTCATATCCGGTCGTCCGCGACTTCCCCTCCGACACCGAGGCGGTAGAATCATCCTCGCCCTAAACGCACCCGCTCCTTAGATTGCGACGCTTTGGTGCGTTCAAGGGAAATTGATCGCGTCCTTTCCAATGAACTTCGAACCGGTTGAGTATCGGGACTTATGTCCCGACAGGGCTTCCATCATCGTCGCCGGCCGGAACGCCGTGCTTGATGCGCAGCTTGCCGTTGCGGTCGATCCACAGGCGATAGTCGCCGAGCTGCGGCAGGTTGCGGCTCTGCCATTGGGCGCCAAAGCGTATGCCACCGTTGGGCCCGCCAATCTCCAGCGCCTCGAAGCCATTGCTATACCGCACGGCGCCGGTGCAGCCGATCAGCGTCGCGTCGGCCGTACGCGTGCCGCCGAGCTGCGCCAACCCGGCGCCCGACGCCTGGCCGCCGCCGCTGCCTGTGCAACCCATCATGTTGAGGCGCGTCGCAACGAAAGCGCGGATCAGCCCGGTCTGGTGAAAGACCGAGTACGCGGAGCAGCCGACCAGCGTGCCGAAGTTGTTCAGATTCAGCCCGAAGTCGCCGCCGGCGAAATTGTTGGCCGAAGCATGATTGTTCTCGAAGCCGCAATTCGACAGCAGCGTGCAGCCATTGCCCGCGAGCAGGCCGAACTTGCCATTGAGCAGGAAATAGCAGCCGTGAAACGCGACATCGTAGCAGCGCCGGATCATCGCCGCGCCGTGCTCGCCGTTCTGGCCGAACACGCACCCGAAGACGTGCAACGCCGACAGGATGCCGCCGTGGCTGCCATGCGCGAACGTCGCCCCATTGCCCTTGTTGCTGCGGAAATAGCTGTTGAGGATTTGCCCCTCGAACACGTTTCCCACTAGGCGGCAGCCGTCGCCGCCGCAATTCTGCACGTTCACGTCGCGCAGGCAGAAATTGTAGAAATAAACGCCGCCGCCGTCGCATTCGACGTAGATGCCGTGGCGCTCGCCGCCCCGACCCAGGATGTCGAGGCCGGCGACCAGCACGAAGCGCACGGTCGCGCGGCAGAGGAATTCGAGCACGTTGCCGCCGTCGGCGATCTCGGAGTTGAATCGCGCGCCGTGGCCGACGATGCCGCTCTGGCGCCCCAGGTTGCCCGCCGCGCCATGGCCGAATTCCACACGCAGGGTGCGCGTCACGCGATACGTGCCGGGCGGAATCGTCAGCATGGCGCCGCCGGCGGCGAATGTGCGGTCAAGCGCCCGCTGCAGCGCGGCGGTGTCGTCGGCCCGGCCGTCGCCCACGGCACCGAAATCCGCCGCGTTCAGCACATGCGTCGGCGGCGCGGCTGCGGCGGGTCGTGCCCAGCCGGCGATACCGAGCGCCGTGCCGGCACCGAGCAGTCCGCGGCGGCCTAGTTCCACGTCAGACTCCGCTCGGCGGCAGCGCCGGCTGCGGGTGCAGCGACTTCGACCGCAGGTACGGACGCGGATAGGGGAAAGCCGGCGCCAGCGCGGCGCGCGCCCAGTCGCGGTCGGCAAGCACGGCGCACGCGCCGCTCAGCAGCAGGACGGTCCACGTCGTGGGCCCGACATAGGCGCCCGAAGCCTGGCCAAGCCCCACCCACACCATCCAGCAAAACGGCACGCTGGGCACGCCCAGGATCTTGAGCCAGAGGCTGAGGCCGGCGAGGACCACGGTTCCCCACACTAGGCCGAGATAGATCCAGTGCAGCCAGAAATAATTGGTCAGCACGCTGGAGATATCCGAGATATTCCACGCCGACGAGAACGCCGCCGAACGCATGTAGACGTTCGCCACCTCGTTGGCGATGAACGGCTCGCCGGTGAGGCCGGCGCCGGCGAACGGATGCTGCTCGATCACGTTGCGGGCGACCAGCGCCGGGCCTTCGACGCGGTAGAAGAAGCTGGCGTCGTTGCCTTCGGCGATATCGCGCATCCGTTCCGAGAACACCGAATGGCCGAGAACGTAGAACACGGCGACGGTGATGATGGCAAAGACCGCGAGCAGCGCCATGCGCACGAACCCCGGCGACCAAGACCGCGCGCGCAGCAGCTGATACGGCACGAGCAGCGGGATCATCAACAGCAGAGTCGGACCGGGCATGACGAAGATGCCCAGCGTCATCAGCACGAGATATTTCAGCGGCGCCCAGCGCGTTCGCGTCACCATCAGCCAGGAGAAGCTGAAAAGCGTAAACGCGAAGGTGACCGCGGATGGCTCGCTGGTGAACAGCTTGGGCCGGATGCGGCCGTAAAGCACCTGGTCGCGCAGATCGGCGTCGTAAACGTCGACCGCCTTGTAGATCGCGTGGCGGACCGCGTCGCTGATCGGCCGCAGTCCGGCGTAGTCCTCGAGCAGGCAGCCGATCAGGATGACCACACAGAAGCCCAGAAACAGATGCGCGATCTGGTTGCGGTTGGCGCGCACGATGGTGAGGAACAGGGCATAGCCGATGACCAGCGAATAGGTGATCTGGACGAGGCCGGTGAACCGCTTGCCGACATGGGAAAGATCGTTCGCCGACAGAATCGAGCCGACATAGAGCGAGACGACGAAGAGCAACGCGGCGAGATGCGCGGGCACGATGTCGTTGCGGCGGCGCCACAGCAGGAACATGCCGGCGACGCCCGAGGGCGCCGACGGGAACGGGATCTTGGCGCTGACTTGCAGGGTGTAGTGGGTATAGATCCCGATCATGAACAAGATCAGGAGCAACATATCGACAATGCCGATCCGCGAATCGGCCGGCGCGGACGGATCGGCCGTCACAGGGCCGATACTGCGGACAGGAAATGTCGGCCGCGGCTCGGCCAGTCGAAGGCGTCGCAACATCGCTCGTAGGCCTTATTCTGGAGACGGTTGAGGCGTCCAAGATCGTCGATCGCCCGCCACACGCCCATCGCCAGCGCCTGCTGGTCGGGGTAGAGCTGGATGCTCTCGTCGCGCTCAAGCGGTACGCCGGCCACTGAGCCTTCGAGCGCAAAGATGGGCATCCGGTTGAAGATGTATTCGAGCACCTTGAGCTTGAAGCCCCCGCCGTTGCGCTCGGGCACGATGGCAATCCGCGCCGACTCCATATAACGGTCGACCCGATCGACGGTTCCGGTGAAGTGCGTGGCGACCAGGGATTTCTGCATCTGGTCGAAAAACGCCGGTTCGCCGCTGCCGACCACCTCGAGCTCGACGCCGTGAGCCGCGAAAATCGGGTCGGCGACGCGGATGAACTCCGAGATATTCAAGCGCTTGGCAATCCAGTCGAAGCTGCCGACGATCACCGCGCGGCGCGGCAGGTCCTGCGTGATCTTGCGCTCGGCAAGCGCCCGACCGCCGTAACCCGGCGTCAGAACCTCGACCTGCTTGCCGGGCCAGGCGGCGCCGTAGAGCGCGCCGTCCTCGGGCGTGATCGCAGTGATCAGGTCGGCTTCAGCGACCAGCGCGCGCTCGAGCCAGGCGACCTTGCGAGCATCGAGCTTCAATCCCTGGCGCTTCAGGAAGCCGGGGTGATTTGTCGCCAGCGTCCGGCGCAGGCTGCTTTCGTGGTTGTGCGAGACATAGACGATTTTCGGTCGGGTGCGGCGGCGCGGCCAGCGGCTGGTAACCCGCCCCAGCGCCCAGCCCGCCGAAATACCGTCGAATACCACGGTGTCGAAGTCGTTGCCCGCCAGAACATCGTCGAGCACGCGGCGCATCGCCGGCGTGGTGCACCGCTTGGCCATATTGGGCAGCCGCGACGTCAGACTCGCGCGATGCGACAGCGGCTTGTCGTCGCCAAGCCGCCACAGCAGCCGGCCATCGCGGGCGCCGTCGCGACGCGGCGAGTCCTCGCGCGCCAGGCCGACGACGACGACATCGGCACCCGCCTCGGCAATGGCGTCGATCAATCCCCCGGAATAGAGATATTGGCCGTTATACGCCGGCGTCGGGTCAGCCAGCGTCACCCAAAGACAGCGCATGGACCCGCCGAATCGCCGTCAATACGCGCGCGCATCGGTGAAACCCACCATGATGGTCCGGAGGATGATCTTGAGGTCGAGCGGAACCGACCAATGCTCGATGTAATAGAGGTCGTATTCGACGCGACGCTGGATTTGCTCGATCGTCTGCGTCTCGCCACGCCAGCCGTTGACTTGCGCCCAGCCGGTGATGCCCGGCTTCATGCGGTGGCGCGCGTCGTAATAGCGCACGGCGTCGTGATAGAGCACGCCACCCGCCTTGGCCGAAATCGCGTGCGGCCGCGGCCCGACGATCGACATCTCGCCCCGCAGCACGTTGATGAATTGCGGCAACTCGTCGAGCGTCGTGCGCCGGAGAAAGCCGCCCACGCGAGTCACGCGCGGATCGTTGCGCGTCGTCAACTTCTCGGCGTTCGGATCGCGGGCATGGTGATACATCGTCCGGAATTTGAGCACCTCGATGAGCTCACGGTTGAAGCCATAGCGCTTCTGCCGGAAGAACACCGGGCCCGGGCTGTCGAGCTTGATGGCAAGCGCGATGATCGCCAGCAGCGGCGCAATCAGCAGCAGGATGAAGGCTGAGAGCACGCGGTCTTCGATCGCTTTTTCGATCCATTTCCAGTCGCTCACCGGCCGATCGATGACGTTGAACATCGTGAGGCCGTTGATCTGGCTGACCTCGCACGGACCAACGTCGAACACGAACGACTCGGAGCAGAGCCGGACATCGACCGGAACCACGCGCAGCTTGCTCATCGTTTCGGCCAGGCGGACATCGGCGGTGACCGGCATGGCGACGATCACCATGTCGATGCGGCCGCTGCGGACGTCACCGATAAGGCTGTCGATGTCGCCGACAACCTCGTGGCCGCCGCAGTGCGTGGCTGGGTGCGGCTCACGCCGCTCGCGATAGACCGCGACGACTTCGATTTCGGGGTCGGGCACCGCCGCGCAGTGGTGCAGGAAGCGTTCGGCGAGCCGGCCAACGCCGACGACGGCGACTCGCCGCCGCATCCGTCCTGCCCTCTGCCAGGTCCGTACGCGACCGGAGAACGCCGTGCGCACCGCGGCGAGCCCGGCCGAGCCCACCATGAGCCATAACAAAAGCCAAATATGCGTCGCGCTGCTGTGGAGGCCGCTGACGCGCAAGGCGACGAACAGCGCGCCGATCGCCGCGAGCCACGCCGCGAAGGCCTGGGCCAGCGCCATCATTTGCGCATGCGCAAGATTGGCGAAGCGATAGCCGCCGAAAACCTGCAGCAGGTTCACGAACAAGATCGTGCCGACGACCGCAAGGATTCGGAAAAACTGCGCATCATCGACCGGGATGCTTCGCGAGAGCCAATAGAGCGAGAACAGGCCGGCGCCGAATATGACGGCCAAATCGCCCGCAGCGACGATGCCCGCGGTGACGCGAACCGACACTGGCGGGCGTGTCGAGCCCGCGCGTCGTGCCTTCGTCATCGCCGAGTTTGCAGAGGTGGCGTCGCGAATCGGATCCCTCTCACCAGGCATTTGCACTACTCCAAACAAAAACCAACCCCTGTCGTCTCTTGGCAGTCCTCCGCCACGCCCGTGTTTTGCTTGCTTTTTGCCCGCGAGGATTGTCCATGCGGGCCCGCGCGCGAGGGTGTGACTTTGTTGAGTGTCTTTGTGACTTTGTTAGGACCGCGGCCAATTGGCGGTGGCGTGCAGCGTCGCGTCAACCTTCGGCCACGCTGGCGAAAACCAGCTCGGCGAAACGATCGGGCGTGTTGCGCGCGACAAACGCGCGCGCTTCTTGCGGATCGATGAAGTGCTGCGGTCCCTCGCGCACGAAGCGCACGATACCGGCGGCGAGCGCTTCGGGCTGGTCGGCGTCAACAGCGAGGCCGAGCCGGTAACGGCGTACCAGCGGTCCGATCAGGCCGAAATCCTGCGTCAGGAGGGGCTTGCCGGCGCGCGCCGCCCACAGCAATACGCCGCTCGAGCCGACAAAGCGCTGATAGGGCGCCAGCACGACGTCGACCCGCTCCACCAGCGCTTCGATCTCGCCGGTCGACAGGCGCCGGTCGACGATCGTCAGCGCGAGATCGGGCTGCATCAGGTCGAGTCGCTCGCGCAGTGCCGCAACGCCGCCGGCGATCGCGGGATCGAGCTTGCCGGCCAGGATCACCGCAACGCGCGCCGCCGTTCGCTCCGGCAGCAAGCGCAGCGCTTCGAGCAGGATCAACGTTCCCTTGCGTGCGGTGAGATGGCCGAACAACAGGAAGGCGACTCGACCTGGCGGCACCGACTCGGCCAAGGCGCGGTCGCTGTCGGCGACCGGCGCCGCGGGATAGACCGGGTCGGGAATGGCCTGCACCTTGGCGCCGGCGTGATAGAACCGCGCCGCGTGTCGCGGAAAGAACGGATCGAGCGTCAGGACGACGCCGAGCGCGCGATTGAGCAGCATCAGCCGATAGAGCGCCGCTTTGCGCAGGTCGCGGAGCCATTCGCGCCGGCACGGATGGTAGGCGCCGAGCAGCCGGTAGTGCACGGATGGCCGGAACAGGATGCCGCCGATTCGTCGGCCGCTTCCAGCGCCGAGTCCAAGAGCCAGCGGCAGGGAGAGCAGGTCGAGCGACAGGAATTGCCCCGCCTGGGCGCCGGTGCGCGCGAGATAGCGGCGCATGAACCACCAGCGGGCAAAGCCACTGACCGCGAGTCGAGGGTGCGTACATAGCCGCGCCGCGAAGGGCGAGAGCGGCAGGATGCGGACGTGCTCGGCCTCCGATTCGTCGACCCGGGCCGCGAGCTCGCGATAGAGCGTCGGAGCGACGACGAACGATACGATTCGCGTCGGCGATTCGCGGCGCGCGAAATCGATCAGATGGCAAAGCCATTCATGCGGATGACCTTCGCTGTCGGGCTCGAACACCAGCGCGTGCCGCGGCGCCGGTGCCGCTGGCTGGGCAAGGGCTCGCGCTAACATCGCGAATCGGCCCAGCAGCAGCGGCTTGGCGTAGTACCGCTCGACGAATTGCCGCCCGCAAGCGCCAAGCTTGGCGGCCAGGGCCGGGTCGTCGACGAGTCGAAGCACCGCCTCGGCAAGGGCGCGCGCATCGTTGGGGGGCGCGCATAGGAACGCGCCGCTGTCTTGCATCATCCGCCACAGCGGGCTGCCGGGAAGCGCCGTCGCGACGAAAGGCCGGCCCACGGCCATGATGTTGAAAACCTTGCTCGGCACCGCGAAAGCGGCGGCGTCGGGATCCTGCGGTACCAGATGAATGTCGCCTTCGGCCAAACCCGCACCGAGTCGTTCAGCCGGCAGCAATCCGGCGAACCGCACATTGGTCAGGCCGGCGGCCAGGACCGATGCGGCCAAGGCGTCGCGCGCGCCGCCTTCGCCTCGCAAGACGATCGCCACTTCGGGTCGTTCGCGCTGCAGGCGCTCGGCCAGCGCGACAAGTTGATGCAATCCCTGCTTGCGGCCGAAATTGCCGCTGTAGAGCAGCGCTGGCGCGGCACGACGCGCCGACGGCGCCGGCAACAGCCGGTCGGTATCGACCCAGATCGGCATCACCTCGATCGGCACGACCACGCCGTTGAGCCGCAGCTCGTCGCCCATGGCGCGATCGAGGACGACGACCAGGTCGGTGCGATTGAGCACGACACGCTCGCACCAGCGCATGACGGCGACCAGCGCGTGGCTGCCGACCATGCCGAGACCGCGCGCCAGGCCCGACTGAATGTCGTGCACGACGGCGATATGCCGGCCACCACGCCGCGCGACCGCGCCTAGCGCCACGGTCAGGATCGAGGGGCAGAGCGAGACAACCACCGAGCGGCGCGGCACGCGACCGGTCGCCAGCGCCAACAGCCCCGCCAGCAGGAAATGCGCCTCGCTCAGAATGCGCAAAGCCGCCGACGACCGGCGCGGGATCCAATTTCGCAGCCGCAGCACTTCGACGCCCGACACGATCTCGCGCTGCGGCGGGTTGCAGCGATACGCCGGGAACACGACGTGGTCCGGATAATGCGGCATGCCGGCCAAGACCGTGACCGGAGAGCCCGACGCCTGGAGCCATTCGGCAAGGTCGCCGCAATAGGGCCCGGAGCCGACCAGCTCCGGCCGGTAGTACTGCGTGACCAACAGGATTGCGGACGCTGCCGCCGGCACGGCGCTATCCCAGCTGGGCGAGCGACGGCCGCGCGTATTCGTAGTTGAGGTGGCTGTAAGCGAATTCCCGATACCGCTTGGCATCGACGCGCGACATGACGACGCCGGGAACGTCGGCGCCGGCTTCGAGCAGCTGTTTCAGGGCGTCGAGCGCCACCTCGCGCCGCGTATGGCCCCAGCGCACCGTGTAGAGAACCTTGTCGACCAAACGCGACAGTTGCAGCACCTCGGCCGCGACGAGGACCGGCGGTGTATCAAGAATCACGAGGTCGTAGTTCTTGGCGAAGGTCTGCAGCGCGGCGCGCATCCGCGGCGAGGTGAGCAGATGCATCGAATGCGGATTCCAGCCGCCCGATACGATCACATCGAGACCCGAAAGCGGATCGTTATAAATGACGTCGTTCAGCGGCACGCCTTCGTCGGCCAGCAGCGACGCGAGGCCATGCTTGTCGGAACGCTGAAAGATCCGGTGCATCGTCGGCGCGCGCCAATCGCAATCGATGACCAAGATGCGCTTGCCGTTGCGCGCCAGCAGCCGCGCGAGCGAGGCCACGATCACCGACTTGCCCTCGCCCGGCGTCGCGGACGTGACCATCACCGTCTTCGGCGGCTGCGCCGCCTCGGAAAGCTGCAAGCCAATATAGATCTTGCGCAGCGACTCGCTGAACCCCGAGATCGGCTTGCGCAGCACGTGAACGGTCGGCTGCGTCATGCCCTTGAGGTCCGGCACCATGGCGATAACCGGCAGGCCGGTCGCCTGTTCGATCTCGTCGGAGCGCCGGAAGGTGTGATCGGCACTCTCGCGCATCAGCGCGGCCAGCGACCCCATCATCAGACCGCCGCAGATGCTCAAGAACATGATCAGCTTCTTCGGCGGATAGGTCGGTGCGACTGCCGGCGCCGCGACGGAGACCAGCTTCGCGTCCGGCGTCTCGATCTGTTCGCGGCCGATCGTCTCCTTCGCGCGCGCCAGCATGGCTTCGAGCAGGTTCCCGTTAACGGTCGCGTCGCGCTCCAACGCCTCGAGATGGATGGCCTTCTCGTTGACGCCGCCCACCTGGACTTCGCTCGTGTGGAAATTCTTGCTGAGCGCCGCGTAGCGAGCGTCGGCGGCACGGGCAGAGCGCCGCAGGCCCTCGATGATACGCGAGGTCTCGATGTTGATCTTGCGGGTGATATCGGCGACTTGGTTGCGCGCCTGGATCACCGCCGGATAGCGCGGGCCATAATTGGCGCTCACTTCGGCGAGCGTTTGCGCCGCCTGTGCCTGCTGCGCCTTGAGAGTCTGGATCAGCGGCGAACTGAGCACCTCGGGCACGCTGCCACCTTCGGCGACGCCGTGCTGCAGAGCGACGGCTTCGTTGACTTGCGCGTCGGCGGTCGCCTTCTCGGTTTGCGCCTGGGTGAGCTGCGTATTGATCTCGGTCAGCTGCTGCGTCGTCACGTTGGCATTGGTCATGCCTTCGTAGAGCCCGTTCGCCCGGCGGTAGTCGGCTGCCGCCTGCTCCGATTTTTCGACCGCATCGCGCAGCTGCGCGATGCGCGCCGTCAGGTATTGCATCACCCGATCGGTCGACTTGACCTTGTCGGAGCGCTGCTCGGCCAGGTAGTTGGTCGCAAAGCTGTTGGCGATATTGGCCGCCAGCACCGAATTGACTGATTCGGCCTGGACGTCGAGCACGTGCGAGCGACCGACCACCGACACGTCGACGCGCGAGAGGAGCTTATCGACGACCCGATCCATCTGCGGATCATCGGGAGGAATGACGGGAAGGGTCGCCGCCGCTAAGTCGGCGACGTCGCCGCCCGGCCCGGAGACGGGAGCTGCATTGAGCGATGGCTGCGCACTGGCCGGATCGGTGGCCGGTAATGCCGGTTCGGTATGCGCGGCGCCGAACAGCCCGCCAAAATGCAGCAGCCGGCTCAACAAACTCGGCTTCGACGGCGGCACCGCAAACTCGGGGTTTTTGTCCAGATGCAACTGCTCGATCACCTGGCGGGCGAGCCCGCGCGACTCCATCGCGATGCGTTCGTTCTCGACCTTCTCGGTGTCGGCATCGCCGCCGCCGAAGCGGAGATCGGTGCTGAAGATTTGCACCGCCGGAACGCCGACCTCGACCTGAGACTCACCCACATAGAGCGACGGCAGCCGCGACAGCACGACGAGCGCTACGACACCGAATGCCGCCGTGACCGCGAGCACCATGACGCGGTGCCGCCAGATGCGCC
>Ga0307372_10001885_pt1 | contig 35585 bp, 32 predicted proteins | sample OX1MG_FD_202533 | JGI IMG/M metagenome (GOLD analysis project Ga0307372, IMG submission 202533) | Soil microbial communities from Risofladan, Vaasa, Finland - OX-1 | ecosystem: Environmental > Terrestrial > Soil > Coastal area > Acid sulfate soil | place: Finland: Risofladan, Vaasa | collected...
AAGCCGTAGACGAGAGCGGTGGCCAGCGCGCCCGTCAGCGTCAGCGAGACGAAGAAGATGCGCGAGTAGGTGGCCTGCGAGATCCCGATGTCGCGCACCCGCCCCGCCTTGGCCTCGAAGGCGGTAGCCTCCTCCTCGGGGTGCCCCAGCAGCTTGACGAGCATTGCCCCGCCCACCTGGAAGCGCTCCTGCATGACCATGTTCATTTCGCTGTTGAGGTTGTAGCCCTCCTTGGTCAGCGAGCCGATGCGCTGGCCCACGAAGCGGGCTGGAATGAGGAACAGCGGCACCAGAATGAGGGCGGCCAGTGTGATCTTCCAACTGAGGAAGAACATGGCGGCGAGGACGATGACGACGGTCACGAAGTTGCCCACCACGTTGGAGAGCAGGTCCGTGAAGGCTTGCTGGGCGCCGATGACGTCGTTGTTGAGGCGGCTGACCAGCGCGCCGGTCTGGGTGCGGGTGAAGAAGGCCAGGGGCATGCGCTGGATGTGGCGGAACACCTTGGAGCGCATGTCGTAAATGAGGTACTCGCCGATGTAGGCCGAGATGCGGCGTTCGGTCAGGACGAGCCCGCCGTCGACGAGAGCCAGGACGGCCACCAGGATCGACAGCCAGATGACCAGCTGGGTGTCGTGCTTCTCGATGCCGTTGTTGATGATGGCGCGCAGGATCAGGGGGCTGACGGCGCCGACGGCGGCATCGATGATGACCACCGGCAGGAAGACGGCGAGGATCTTGCGGTAGGGGACGGCGAAGGTGAGCATGCGCCGGGCCGTGCCCTTCTTGACCCGGTGCTGCAGGACGGCCCGGTCCTGGCGCACGGAGCGCATGCCCATGCCACCTCCACCGCGGCCGCCACCCATGGCGTGACCCCGCATACTCATGGCTGCAACCTACCGTCGGAGCCTCCCGGGCCTGGTCGGCGTGCCGGCGCCGGGGAGCGGAATCCCACTGGCGGCGTGACGTCAGAGATGCCTGAGGGTCAGGCCGAGCCGCCCATGGCGTGGACACCCCCGTCGACGTGCAGGATCTCGCCGGTGGTCATAGGGAGGAGGTCGCTGAACAGGGCGAGGCAGGCCTTGGCCACCGCCGTGGCGTCGTGGATGTCCCAGCCGAGCGGCGCCCGGTCGGCCCATGTGTCCTCGAAGGCGCTGAACCCCGGTATGGACTTCGCCGCCATGGTGCGCACGGGGCCCGCCGCCACCAGGTTCACCCGGATGCCGGCCGGCCCGAGCTCCTTGGCCAGGTAACGGGAGAGGGATTCGAGCCCCGCCTTGGCCACGCCCATCCAGTCGTAGACGGGCCAGGCCACGGACGCGTCGAAGTCGAGGCCGACGACGGACGCACCGCCGTTCCCGCCCGCCACCTTGAGGAGGGGGAGGACGGCGTCGACGAGCGCCTTGAGCGAATAGGTCGAGATCTGAATGGCCGTCGAGACGTCGTCCCAATCGGCCGCGAACATGCCGCTGCCCAGGCAGTCCGGCGGCGCGAAGCCGATGGCGTGCAGCACGCCATCGAGCCGGTCCCACTTCGCGCCCAGCGCGGCGCCCGCGGCCTGCAATTGCTCGGGTGACGTGACGTCGATCTCGAGGACCTCGGGTTCGTGCGGCAGCTTGCGAGCCGTGCGCCGGGTCAGCGACAGGGCGCGTCCGGCGCCGGAGAGCACGATGTCGGCGCCCTCCTCCTGGGCCAGGTGCGCGACCGAGAAGGCCAGCGAGGCGTCGGTGAGTACGCCTGTGATGAGGAGTCGCTTGCCGTCGAGGAGTCCCACTGCGCCAGGAGGTTATGCGAAGGTAGGGGCGTGCACGTGGGAATCCTCGGTGGGACCGGTCCGGCCGGGCGCGGAGTCGCGGTCCGGTTGGCCGAGGCCGGCATCCGGGTCACCATCGGGTCGCGCGATGCGGAGCGGGCGGCCACCGTGGCCGCCGAGGTGGTGGCTCGCTGGCCCGATTCGGACCTGGGGCTGGGCGGGGCGGAGAACGCCGAGGCCGCCGCCGCCGACCTGGTCGTCCTGGCCACGCCCTGGGAGAGCGCCGTCCCCACGGTGCGGTCGCTGCGAGAGGTCCTGGCCGGCAAGGTTGTCGTCTCCATGGTCAATGCCCTGGTCAAGGAGGGCCGCGAGATGCTCGCCCTGATCCCGCCCCGGGGCTCCATGTCCGCCGCCGTCCAGGCCGCCCTGCCCGAGAGTCTGGTGGCCGCCGCCTTCCACCATCTGCCCGCATCGGAAATGGAAAACCTCGAATCGGGGTTGGAAGCTGACGTGCTCGTGTGCTCGGACTACCCGGAGGCGACGGCGGCCACCGTGGCGCTGGTGGAGCAGATGCCAGGGCTGCGACCGCTCGACGCGGGCAGCCTCAGCCAGGCTGCCGCCATCGAGGCGTTCACCGCCGTCTGCATCACCCTCAACATCAAGCACAAGGCGCATTCCACGCTGAGGATCGCCGGGCTCTAGCGGTGCAGTTGTACGACACGGCGCGCCGGGAGGTGGTGGCCTTCGAACCCGGTCCCCTCGTGACCATGTACTCGTGCGGCATCACGCCGTACGACGCGGCGCACCTCGGGCACGCCGCGGTGTACCTCTACTTCGACATGCTGCAGCGCCGCCTGCGCGACGCCGGGCACGAGACGAAGTGCGTGCGCAACGTCACCGACGTGGACGACGACATCCTGCGCAAGGCCCGCGAGCTCGGCGTCCACTATCTCGACCTCGCCGCTGAGGAGATGGCGCGCTTCGACTCCGACATGGGGCTGCTCAACCTGCTGCCGGTGTACTCCGAGCCGCGGGCCACCTCGGCCATTTCGGAGATCCTGTCGCTGATCGGCGCCGCCCTCGCGGGTGGTTTTGCGTATGAGTCGGGTGGCTCCGTCTACTTCAGCGTGGCCAGCTTCGGCGAGTTCGGAAGCATCAGCGGCTACGACCGGGAGCGCATGCTGGAGCTGGCCGCCGAGCACGGCGGCAACCCCGGCGATCCCAACAAGCGCGACCCGCTCGACTTCGTCCTGTGGCAGCCCTCGCTGCCCGACGAGCCGTCCTGGGAGTCGCGCTGGGGCCCGGGTCGGCCCGGGTGGCACATCGAGTGTTCGGCGCTCGTCCTGCGCGAGCTCGGCAAGACGATCGACATCCACGGTGGCGGACGCGACCTCGTGTTCCCGCATCACGAGTGCGAGACGGCGCAGTCCGAGTCCGTGACAGGCCAGCGCTTCGCCCGGCTCTGGTTCCACGTCGGGTTGGTGGGCCTGGACGGGACCAAGATGTCGAAGTCGCTCGGCAACCTCGTGTTCGTGGGGGATCTCTGCAAGGAGTGGGACCCGGCCGCGGTGCGCCTCGCTCTGCTGGCGCACCACTATCGCCACGACTGGGAATGGCGCACCGACGAGGACATGCCGGCGGCGGCGGCCCGGCTGGCCCTGTGGCGTAGCGCACCGGACGACGACGGCGATGGCGATGGCGATGGCTCGGGGGGTTTGGCTGCGGTGCGGGCGGCCCTCGACGACGACCTCGACACACCTGCCGCCCTTCATAGCCTCGATGACGAGGCCACGGCCGGGCGGTCGGTGGCCGGCGGGGCACGCCTCCTCGGCGTCGAGCTTTGACGGCTTGACAACTCTGACCTTCTGACGGCCCGACCGCTCGGACCGCTCCCAAAGCTCCGACCGGCGGGCCGATGGGCCAGTACGCGCAAGGTGGTCCAGTACCCTTGGTGGACCACGAACGGAGTCCGGACCAGGGGGTGAGTGCGCCCGGCCGGCCAAGTAGGAAAGGGTGCACACGATGCCAGGCGTCATCTCGGTTGGTCTTCCCGACGGCTCGACACGGGAACTGGCTGAGGGCACGACGGGCATTGAGCTGGCCCAGTCCATCGGATCCCGCCTGGCCAAGGCCGCGGTCCTCGTCACCGTGGACGGCCGGGAGACCGATCTGGAGCTCCCGCTGCCCGACGGGGCGCAGGTCGCCATCGTCACCGCCGACTCCGATGCCGGCCGGGAGGTGCTGCGGCACTCGACCGCGCACGTGATGGCCCAGGCCGTCCGCCGCCTGTGGCCGGGCGCCAAGTACGCCATCGGGCCGGTGATCGAGAACGGCTTCTACTACGACTTCGAGCTGCCGGGCGGGGCCCACTTCAGCGAGGACGACCTGGACCGCATTGACGCGGAGATGCGGGCGATCATGAAAGAGGACCAGCCCTTCGTGCGACACGAGCACACGTTGGAGGAGGGCCTCGAGATCTTCGCCGACCAGCCCTTCAAGCAGGAGATCATTCAGGCAGTCGGGACCGGGGCCGACGAGGTCGACGCCGCCGGCTCGGTGGTCAGCACCTACCGAAACAACGACGCCTTCATCGACCTGTGCCGTGGACCCCATGTGCCCTCGACCAGCCGGCTCGGCCACTTCAAGCTGATGCGGGTGGCCGGGGCGTACTGGCGCGGCGACGAGAAGCGCGAGCAGCTCCAGCGCATCTACGGCACGGCGTGGGAGTCGGAGAAGGCCCTCGCCGCCCACCTGCACCAGTTGGAGGAGGCCGAGCGCCGCGACCACCGCAAGCTGGGGGCCGAGCTCGACCTCTTCAGCTTCCCCGAGGAGATCGGGTCCGGCCTGGCCGTCTTCCATCCCAAGGGCGGGACAATCCGACGCCTGATGGAGGAGTACTCGCGGCAGCGTCACGTGGAGTCGGGCTACGAGTTCGTCAACTCGCCGCACATCACCAAGAGCGCCCTCTTCGAGCAGTCGGGCCACCTCGACTGGTTCGCCGAGGGCATGTACCCGCCGATGGAGCTGGACGGAGGGCAGCAGTACTACCTCAAGCCGATGAACTGCCCGTTCCACATCCTCGTCTACAAGAGCCACCAACGCTCCTATCGCGAGCTGCCCATGCGCCTCTTCGAGTTCGGCACGGTGTACCGCTACGAGAAGTCGGGCGTCCTGCAGGGCCTGACCCGGGTGCGCGGCATGACCCAGGACGACGCGCACATCTTCTGTACCCGTGAGCAGATGGACACCGAGCTCGTGCGCACGATGCACTTCGTCCTGGACCTGCTGCGCGACTACGGCCTCAACGACTTCTACCTGGAGCTCTCGACCAAGCCGCCCGGCAAGGCCGTCGGCTCGGACGAGGACTGGGAGGTCGCCACCGAGGCGCTGCGCACCACCGCCCTCGAAATGGGCCTGAAGCTCGTCATGGACGAGGGTGGCGGCGCGTTCTACGGCCCCAAGATCTCCGTGCAGGCCCGTGACGCCATCGGCCGCACCTGGCAGATGTCGACCGTTCAGCTCGACTTCCAGCTCCCGCAACGGTTCGGGCTGGAGTACACGGGCGCCGACAACCAGCGCCACCAGCCGATCATGATCCACCGGGCGCTCTTCGGCTCGGTGGAGCGCTTCATGGCCGTGCTCATTGAGCATTACGCCGGAGCGCTGCCGACGTGGTTGAGCCCGGAGCAGGTCCGCGTCCTTCCCGTGACCTATGCGCACGCCGGCTACGCCCACACGGTCGCCGCGGCCTGCGCGGCAGCCGGCCTGCGGGCGACGGTCGATGGCAGCGGGGAGAAGATGGGCGCGCTCATCCGCCGGGCCAAGCTGGCGAAGATCCCCTACGTGTTGGTGGTGGGCGACCAGGACGTCGCGGCGGGAACAGCCGGAGTGAACCGGCGGGGCTGGACGACAAAGCCCGAGCAGGGCGTGCCGGTCGCCGATCTGGTCGAGGAAGCCGTCGCCGAGGTGGAGCGAAAGGGACTGCCCGAGGACAGGGCGCCGGAGGCGCCGGCGGCATGAGCAGGCGGCGGGCCGCGGCGTGAGCCTCGAGCACCTATGGGCCGGGTGGCGCCGCGAGTACATCGTGGAGGCCACGACGCGGGAACGGGCGGGCGAGACGCAGGTCTGCGTCTTCTGCCGCTTGGCGAGCAGTGGGCCACCGTCAGAGGACAATCTCGTGGTGTGGCGTGGGGAGAAGGCCTTCGTCGTCATGAACGCGTACCCCTATGCCAGCGGGCACGTCCTGGTGCTGCCCCAGCGCCACGTGGGATCGCTGGCTGAACTGACCGGGGACGAGTCCGCCGAGGTGTGGGCCGCCACGCAGGCGGCCGTGGCCGCGATAGGGGCGGCCTACGAGCCCGACGGCCTCAACATGGGAGCCAACCTCGGCCGGGCGGCCGGGGCGGGGCTGCCGTCCCACGTCCATCTCCACGTCCTGCCACGCTGGTCCGGCGATACCAACTTCATGACGGCGGTGGCCGAGACGCGTGTCATGCCCGAGACGCTGCAGCTGTCCTGGAAGAGGCTCAGCGACGCCTGGCCCGGATAGCCCGCTACCCGGCGAGGCCGGAGAAAGAGCCCGGACCGGAGCCGCAGAGCCGGTCGTCGCCGTCGGCACGCGCCCCGGTGACGAGCTTGTCGTGGCGGCAGCGGAATCGATCGACGGGACCGCGCCGGGCGACCCGACCGTCCCCGCCGCCCGCCGCCTGCGCCGTTTGTTGCGCCGGGCGTGGCCGACGCTCCGCATCATCTTCGGCTTCGCGCTGGCCGTCTTGGTGCTGTGGGTGCTCTCGTCCAAGACCTCCGAGCTCGAGGGCTTCCACACCGCCTTCGCGCACTTCAACTGGTGGTGGGTGGCGCCGGCGGTCATCGTCGAGATCGCGTCCTATTTCTGCTTCGCCGCCATGCAGTTCGAGCTTCTCAAGGCGGGCCACCTCCGGGCGCCCTGGTCGCCGCTGGTCAAGCTGACCTTCGCCTCGCAGGCCATCACCAATTCGCTGCCGATCGGCAACGCGGTGTCGTCGGTCTACGGCTTCCGCTGGTTCCGCCGCTTCGGCGCCGACAACACCTTGGCCGTCTGGGCCATGGCCGGGACCCTGGTGGCAGCGATCGTCAGCCTGTCGCTCGTCGCCATCCTCGGGCTGGGCGTGGCGGCGCAGGAGGGAGCGTCGTTGGACCTGGTCCCCGTCCTCATCGGGACGTTCGTGGCCACCGTCGCCATCGGGTCGTTCTTCGTCTACGAGCGCCCACTCCATGCCGTGTTGTCCTGGGCGGTGAAGGCGTCGGTCGCGGTCACCCGCCGTCCCCGGGGCGACACCGTGGCCCTCATCGACCGCATCACCGCCTGGATGACCGCCGTGCGCCTCAACTGGATCGAGGTCGGCCGCATCGTCTCCTGGGGCTCGCTGAATTGGCTGCTCGATTGCGCCTGCTTCGCCATGATGTTCCTGGCGCTCGGCGCGCCGATCCCGTGGAAGGGGCTGCTGCTCGCCTACGGCGCTGGCCAACTGGCCGCCTCGCTGCCCATCACCCCCGGCGGCCTCGGTGTGGTCGAGGGCTCCATCACCGTGGCGCTCGTGGCATTCGGCGCGCCGAACGAGAGCACGGCCTACGCCGTGTTGCTCTACCGCCTGATCAGCTTCTGGATGATTCTGCTGGTCGGCTGGTTGTTCATCGGCCAGCTCGCCCTGCAGGTGCGCCGGGGGCGCTGGACGCGCCAGGCCCTGGCCAGTGACGTCGAGGCCGGGCCCGAGGCCTACGAGACGCCGCCCGCGGAAGGCGCCGCGTGATCACGCGGGTCGCCTCCATGGCCGCCGCTCTCGTCCTGGCCGCCACGCTCCTGGCCTCGTGCTCGAGCGCCCGCACCGACTTCGGCACGAACGACGCGTCGTGTTATCTGGAGCTGCCTACGGCGACCCAGGCCGTGGGCGGGCACGGCCACCTGGAGGGCGTGCGCAAGTACACCCTGAGCGGCCTGCGCAACGTGGCGCCGCGGCTCTACGACCGGCTGGCCAAGGACGTGTCGAAGAAGCAGGGGGTCTGCATCGCCGGCTACACGGGCCACTTCACCGCGGCCGAGGTCACCAAAGCGATGGGCAGGCCGTCAGGCACCCTGGCGGTGGCGGTCGTGACGACGCCGGGCAACAAGCTGCTGGGGACGCTCATCTTGACCAAGATCCCGGTGCGCTTTCAGCACACGCACCTGTTCTGACGGTCCCTGCTCCACCGCCGGTGACATTCGAAGTGCGTTCGGCCGGGGGACGTTCGCCTTTGAAAAAAGGACAAGCGGGCTTGTTGAGAGTTTCATAGCCGATCCCTGCAGAGTCCAGCGCAACGGCAACAACCAGCGCCAAAGTATCGCAGGTGCTCAGCCCCCGCCGGCAGGAATCGACGCCAGGAGGTGGTCCGGAACGGCGTCGTAGTGGTCGTAGGTGACGGTGAACGAGCCCCGCCCGCCGGTCAGCGCCCGCAGGTCGACCGCGTACCGGGTGAGCTCGGCCGTCGGTGCCGTCGCGGTCACCGTCTGGTAACCCTCGTCCGCCGCGCCCTCGGTCCCGATGATGCGGGCCCGGCGGGCGTGCAGGTCCCCGAGCACGTCCCCCTGGCATTCGGCCGGAATGGTGACCGCCAGCCGCGAAATCGGCTCCAGCACCACCGGACCGGCCTCGGCCATGGCCGCCCGCACGGCCAGTGCCGCTGCCATCTTGAAGCTGACCTCGTTGGAGTCCACCGAGTGCGCCTTGCCGTCGTCCACCGTGACCGCGATGTCGACGACCGGATAGCCGTGCACGCCCCCGGCGCCGAACGTCTCGAGCACGCCCTTCTCCACGGCCGGGATGTACTGCCTGGGAATGGCGCCTCCCACCACCTCGTCCCGGAAGGCGAAGCCCTCGCCCCGGCCGAGCGGCTCCAGGCGCAGATGGCAGACGCCGAACTGCCCGTGTCCGCCCGACTGCTTCTTGTGCTTCCCCTCGGCGTGGGCCGGTCGCGAGATCGTCTCCCGGTACGGAATCCGCAACTCCTCGCGTTCGACGTGCACATTGCACTTGCGTCCCAGCCGCTCGAGCGTCACGGCCAAGTGCACCTCACCGCTGACGCCGAGGATGGTCTGATGCGTCTCGTCGTCGCGGGCCACGGTGAGGGTCGGGTCCTCCTCTTCCAAGCGGTGCAGCGCCGACATGAGCTTGTCGTCGTCGGCCCGCGTCGCCGGCTTGACCGCCACCTGGAGCGCGGGCGCCGGCAGGGTGGGCGGCGGAACGACGACGGGTTGCCCCTTGGGGGTGAGCGTGTCGCCGGTGTGGGTCCCGTTGAGGCGGGGGACTGCCACGAAGTCGCCTGCCGTAATGGCCGCGGCAGGAGCGGTGGTGTGCCCGGCGATGCTCTGTAGCGCATGCAGCCGCTCCTCTTCCCGGGTGCGCACGTTGACGAGGACGGCGTCGGGCTGGAGCGTGCCCGAGAGCACCTTGCACAGGGAGATCTTCCCGGTGTGGCCGTCGTTGAACGTCTTGGTGACGGTGAGGAGCGTGGGGCCGCTCGGGTCGCAGGGGATCTCGGCCGTCTCGGTCCCGGCCGTGGCCAGCACCGGGGGGCGCGAGGCCGGCGTCGGGCACAGCTCTTCGATGAGGCGGGCCAGGCGGTCGACGCCGACACCGCTGGCAGCCGAGCAGCACAGCACCGGGAACACGCTGGCCGAGGCGACGCCGCCCGCCAGGCTCTTCTCGAGCTCCCCGTAGTCGAGCGTCTCGCCGTTGAGATAGCGTTCCATGAGGTCGTCGTCGCCCACGACGATGCCCTCCACAAGTTGCTCGTGGACGGCGTGCTCCTGGTCGACCAGGTCGTCGGGGATGGGCCCCTCGTGGCCCGCGGGCGGCACCGTGCCCTCGATCGCGCCGCGGGTCGCCGTGAGGCTGTAATGCGTGGCCGTGTCGTCCAGCAGGTCGATGACGCCGTGGAAGTCAGCCTCGTGCCCGATGGGGAGCTCCACCGGGGCGACCCCGGCTCCGAAGGCAGCTCGGATCTCGGCCAGGGTGCGGTCGAAGTCGGCGCGCTCGCGGTCGAGCTTGTTGATGACGATGACTCGGGGGACGCCGAGCCGGGCCGCGGTGCGCCAGGCGTCCTCGGTCTGCGCCTGCACGCCGTCGGTGGCGCTGACGACGACGACGGCGAGATCGACGTTGGCCAACGCGGTCACCATTTCGCCGGCGAAGTCGGCGTAGCCGGGCGTGTCGAGCAGGTTCACCTTGACGCCGTTGACCGTGAAGGGGGCCAGGCTCGTCGAAATGGAGAGCTGGCGCGCCACCTCCTCGGGCTCGAAGTCCATGACGGTGCTGCCCTTCTCGACCGAACCCCGCCGAGCGATGGAACCGGTGGCGGCCAGCAGCGCCTCGGCGAGCGTGGTCTTGCCGGCGCCGTGATGGCCGACGAGAGCGACGTTGCGGATAGCGGTCGGGTCGTGTGGCACCTGGTCCTCCGTCCTCCGTCCGTTCAGGTGTGGGCCTGAACCGGCTCGTTGACTGGAGTGTACGACCGCTTCTGCGCCGCCGCTCGGGCGCCGGATCCGGGGGGTGCCGCCGGCTCAGCCGGAGCCCGGCGCGGCGGTGCCACCCCGTCCCGCCAGGGCCGCCAGCTCGGCGTCGTACTCGTGGCGGACGGAGTAGCGGAAGAAGAGGGCGAGGGTGTCGACGAGGAGCAACCACACGGCCTTGAGCGAGATGGTGCTCCCGAACCGCTCACGGATGCGCACCGGCGCCTCCACGATCCGCGTGTACCCGAGGCGCCGGGCCAGCACGAGCAGCTCCAGGTCGAGTGCGAAGCGGCTCTCGCGCAACAGCGGCAGGACGTCGGCGATGACCTTGCGATCCACGAGCTTGATTCCGACCTGGGTGTCCTTGATGTGCAGGCGGAAGAGCACCCCGATCAGGTGCTGGTAGCCCCACGAGTAGAGCCGTCGCAGCGGCGGGTAGTGGACCGAGGAGTCGGGGTGGCGCTTGCTCCCGATGATGATGTCGGGCTGCTGGGACCGCATGATCGACACAAAGGGGGCGAGCAGCTCGGGTGAGATGTCGCCGTCGGCGTCGATGAAGCCCAAATAGCGCCCGCGTCCCATGCCCAATCCGGCCCGCAGCGCGTGCCCCTTGCCGACGTTCTTGGCGAACGACACCCGGCGCACCACGCTCTCGGGGAAGCCCTCGAGGGTGAAGGGGCTGCCGTCCGTCGAGCCGTCCGACACCGTGATGATCTCGAACGTCATGCCCGACGCGTCCAGCACGCGCACCATGTCCTCGACCGTCGTGCGCAGCCGGTTGCCGGGGTTGTAGTACGGGACCACGATCGACACGTCCAGCGTGGGTTCGGGGAGCACGGGGTTGTGGGAGGCGGCGTTCCCCGAGGCGGTGCCCTCTTCCGCACTCCTCGGCTCCGACACCGGCACCATCACCTCACGTGCGCCCTCCCGTGAGGCGGGCGATCCCGGCTGGCGAGGCTACCCGACCCCGTGCCGGTTCAGAAGGCTGCCCCCCCGCCCCCGGCGCTCGATCCGCCGCTGGTTCCGCTGTTGCTGTTCTTGGAGCTGGTCGTGCTGGTGCCACCGCCGACGTTGATGTTCACGTTCATACCCAGCGCCTTGTGACCCGGGACGGGGCAGTCGATGTTGTAGGCGCCCTTCTTGAGGGTCACGGTCAGCTTGGCGCTCTGCCCCGGCGAGACGTCCTTGGTCATGGCCATCTTGATCCCCGGGCCGCTGATCATCAGGGCATGGGTCGTCTGGCCCTTGTTCTGCGCCACGAAGATGTATCTGCCCGCCCTGAAGGCGCTCTGGGAGAGGGCGATGTGGAAGTCGGTCTCGACGGCCTTGACGGTGGTGACGCTGGCGGCCGAGGCCGGTACAGCCGATGCCACGGTGGCCCCGGCGGCGGCGGCCAGTGCCACGAGGGAGGCGGAGGCGGCGGTTCGGATGGAGTGCATGGGAGTCCCCTGTGGTCGTTGTTGCGTTGATGTCACAGTTGTCAGTACGGCCCAGACCGCGTCCGGGATTGTCCAGCGCAGCTGTTCGGACAAGTCCCAAGAGGCCCTGCCACCAGGTGCGGAGCACCCTCGCGGCCCTCCCAGGCCCGGTCGGGCCACCGGCTCGCGGGGGCCGGATGGTAAACTTTTGTTTGCAGCGCCCGAACCCTTGTCCCGGGTCCTGCGCACGACGAGGAGCTTCATGTTCGACGGTCGTTGGCGAACAGCCGTCGATCGGACCACCGGTCCGGTCGGCGAGACACTGCACCGCCATGGCATCACCGCAGATGTGCTGACCGCGACCGGCCTCGTGTCGGCGACGGCGACTGCCGTCCTGGTGGCGTCGGGCCACCTCCATCTCGCCATCATCTTTCTGATCATTACGGGCATGCACGACCTGTTCGACGGGCCAGTGGCCAAGGCGGCGGGCACGGCGTCGGTGCGTGGCGCATTCTTCGACTCCGTCACCGACCGCATCGCCGATGCCGTCCTCATGTTCGGCTGCGCCTGGTACCTGCTGAACCGGGGGGAAGGGCACCTCGCTCTGCTGCCCATGGCCATCTTGGGGGTGACGGCGCTCGTCTCCTACGAGCGGGCCAAGGCGGAGTCGCTCGGGCTGTCGGCCAAGGGCGGGCTGATGGAGCGGGGCGAGCGGATGTTCCTGCTCGGCGTGGCCTTCTTGAGCACCGTCATCTTCGTGCCGGTGCTCTGGATCCTCCTCGTCCTCATCTCGTTCACCGCCATTTCGCGCTTCGTCAAGGTCTGGAACCAGGCTTCGGGTCGGGACGCCGTCATCCGGCGCCGCATTGAGGCCTGGCGCGAGGGCCGTGTCGACTCGCGTTGGCGAGCCTGGCGCGAGTCGCGCGAGGCCAGCGGTGTGCCACGCGGCGAACTGGCCCGCACGACCGGGCGGCGCCGGGCCAGGGCCCGCCGTCAGGAGACTGTCAGCAGCCGTTCGGGCCGCACCCTCCGTGCGCGTCGTCGTGCCACCAGGGGCCAGCATGCCGGCGGCACCACCGCCCGCCGCACCGCCCGCCGCACACCTCCCGCGGCCTGATCAGCTTTCCTGAGCGGCGTCGTGACCGCCCCCGGCCGCCGTCGCGCCATGACCAAGTACTTCATGTACCGCGCCCTGGCGGCCGGCATGGGCCACATGCCCTTGCCCCTGGCCGACGGCATTGCGCGCGCGGTGGCGAGGTGCCTGGCTCTGCGGGGCGGTCCCGCCCTGGCCATGAACGAGCGTCACATGCACCGCGTCCTGGCCAGCGAGTGCGTGGACGGCGTCGAGCCCGACCCGGCTCTGGTGCGGCGGTGGAGCGCCCGCACCTTCGACTCCTACGCGCGCTATTGGTGCGACGGGGCCCGGCTGCCCTACGAGAGCGAGGCCGGCGTGCGCGCCCGCTGGCAGCTGCTCTCGGGGGAAGAGCACCTGCGCGCCGCCATGGACCGCGGGCGCGGCATCGTGATGGCCCTGCCCCACGTCGGGAGCTGGGAGTGGGGCGGCGCCTGGCTCGGGCTCGAGCACATGCCGATGTCCGCCGTCGTGGAGCGACTGGAGCCAGAAGAGCTCTTCGAGTGGTTCATCGGAAAAAGGGCCGCCATGGGGCTGACGGCGGTGCCACTCGGCGACGGCTCGAGCTCGGCCCTGCTCCGGGCCCTCAAGGCGAACGAGATCGCCGGCCTCGTCAGTGACCGGGACCTCGTGGGCAACGGGGTGGAGGTCGAGTTCTTCGGGGAGAAGACGACGCTGCCGGCGGGCGCCGCCACCCTGGCGCTGCGCACGGGCGCACCCCTCCTTCCCGTCGTCGTCTACTCGGGACCCGGCAACTGGCACACGGGCGTGATCCATCCGCCGCTCGACACCTCGCGCCAGGGGCGGATGCGCGAGGACATCGTGCGGGTGACGCAGGACCTCGCCACCACCTTCGAGGACGACATCCGGGCCCATCCCGAGCAATGGCACCTCTACCAGCCCAACTGGCCGAGCGACCCCCGATGAGGATCGCCATGGTGTCGCCCTACGCCCTCGGCAGCGTGGGCGGGGTGCAGGGTCAGGTCGTCGGGCTGGCCCGCACACTGCGCGCCGACGGGCACGAGGTCACCGTGGTGGCGCCCGCGGCGGACCCCGCCGCCGTCCCGTCCGACGTGGGGGACCACTTCGTCATCGGGCAGCCGGTCGGCCTTCGCTCCAACGGCTCGGTGGCGCCCGTGGCGCCGTGGCCCACGGCGGCGCGCCACGCCGAGCGCTTCGTCCGCCGCGGTCGCTTCGACGTCGTGCACGTGCACGAGCCCCTGGCGCCGATGGCGGCCTATGGGCTGGTGCTGCGCAACTCTGTGCCCATGGTGGGGACCTATCACCGGGCCGGCGTCAGCCGGTGGGTCCGTCCGCTGCATCCGTTGACCCAGCTGGTGGGGCGCCGCCTGCAGGTTCGCGTCGCCGTCTCGGAGGCGGCCCGCGAGACGGGCCTGCGTGAGGGCGGGGGCGAGTTCGAGGTGCTGTTCAACGGCGTCGACATGGGCCGCTTCGAGTCGGCGCCACCGCACCGGGACCCCGAGGGCCGTCCGACCGTCCTGTTCCTCGGCCGCCACGAACCGCGCAAGGGCCTGCCGGTCCTCCTGGAGGCCTTTGACGGTCTGCGGCGTGCCGCCGTCCTGTGGGTGTCGGGCGAGGGGTTGGGGACCGAGGTGCAGCGCCGGCGCCAGCTGGCGTCGGACCCGGTGCAGTGGCTCGGGGTCCTGAGCGACGACGAGGTGGCGGCCCGGCTGGCCGGGGCCACGGTGCTCTGCGCCCCGTCGCTGTCGGGCGAATCCTTCGGCATGGTGCTCCTCGAGGGCATGGCGGCCGGGTGTGCCGTGGTGGCCTCCGACATCGAGGGCTACCGGACGGCGGCGGGCGGCCACGCCACGCTGGTGCCGCCGGGTGACCCGGGCGCGTTGACCCGTGCCCTCGACGCCGTGCTGGCCGACGCCGCCAGCGCCCGGTCGACCGAGGCCCGGACGCGGGCGACGGAATACGCCCGTGGCTGGTCGATGGACACCCTGGCCGAGCGCTACCTCGAGATGTACGGGCGGGCGATCGAGGCCCACCGGGCGTCGCTCTGATCGGGCTGGTCGGCACCCCGGGCCGGAGCGGGTGACCGCCAGGTCGTAGGCTGCTTGGCCTCATGGCCGATCAACAAGAGGGAGCTGGGACCGCCGCCGGCGGCGGGAGCCAGTCCGGTGGTGGCAGTGGCGGGAGCGGCGGCGGGGCCAACCGCAATCGGAACCGCAACCGCAACCGCAATCGCAATCGTTCGGGTTCGGGTGGGAGCGGCGGAGGAGGTGGGAACGCCAACGCGTCGGGCGGCGGCAGCGGGAACAGCGGAGGCGGCAACCGTTCCGGCGGGGGCAACAACCAGGGCGGCCGCAACGGCCAGAGCAGGGGTCAAGGACAAGGTGGCGGCGGCGGCGGTGGCCGTCAGCGCTCGCCCCAGGGCTCGGGCAGAGGAGGCGGAGGCGGAGGCAACCGCTCCCAGTCCCGCTCGGGGTCTCGCCCGCGCAGCGGCGGCCCGTCACGGTCCGCCGTCGCGCTGGCGCCACCCCCACCGCTCCAGCCGCTCGATGTGCCCCCGACCCTGGGTGCTCCCCAGATCTTCCCGGCGGAGGTCGCGGCCAATCGCCGCCGCGCCCTCACGCTGTGCGCGGTGTCGGCCATCCTTCCGGCGCTCCTCCTGGGCGCGCTCTTGGGGGTGACCCTCTCCATCATCGTCGGCGTCGTCGTGTTCGTTGTCGCCGGCGCCGCCGTGATGTACGCGCTGTGGCGCCTCGCCCCGTCGATCGCCCTCAACCGGATCGGCGCGGTGCCGATCGACGAGCAGGACGAGACACGGCTGTGGAACGTGACGGACGGCCTGTGCGCGACGTTCGGCCTCAGCATGCCGTCGCTCTACGTGCTGGACGACGACGTGCCCAATGCCTGCGCGCTCGGGCGCGACGCCCGCCGCTCCGTCGTGGTGGTCACGACCGGGCTGCTGCGCCGACTCGACCCCATTGAGCTCGAGGGTGTGATGGCCCACGAGTTGGCGCACGTGAAGAGGGGCGATAACGGCGTCGCCTGCATCGGCATCACGCTGGCACGGATCTTCGGCGGGTCGTCCACGTTGCGCCGCTGCATGGGGGAGAGCCGGGAGTACCGGGCGGACGTCGTGGGCGCCTCGGCCGTGCGCTTCCCCCGCGGCCTGCTGGGCGCCCTGCGGATCATGATGGCCGCACCGGCCCCGGCCGTGGGCTCGTTCTTCGCCTCCCCGGCCCGGTTCGGCCCGACCCGTTGGGTGTGGATCGACCCCTCGGTGGGCCACCGAGACGATGCGGTGGCGCCCGGGGACCTCGACGCCACCTCGGTGCGGGCCGCCGCGCTGAGCGAGTGGTGAGAAGGGGCGGCCAGCCCTCGTAGACTGGCTCAATGACAACCGGGACCTTCACCGTGAAGCGGGGGTTGGCCGACATGCTGCGGGGCGGCGTCATCATGGATGTCGTCAACGCCGAGCAGGCCAAAATCGCCGAGGACGCCGGCGCCGTCTCCGTCATGGCACTCGAGCGGGTGCCGTCCGACATCCGCCGGGATGGTGGCGTGGCGCGCATGAGCGACCCCGTGCTGATCGAGGGGATCATCGAGGCCGTCACGGTCCCCGTCATGGCCAAGGCCCGCATCGGGCACTTCGCCGAGGCCCAGGTGCTGCAGTCGCTCGGCGTCGACTTCATCGACGAGTCCGAGGTCCTGACGCCGGCCGACGAGGCGTACCACATCGACAAGTGGCCCTTCACGGTCCCCTTCGTCTGCGGCGCCACCAATCTGGGTGAGGCGCTGCGGCGGGTCTCGGAGGGCGCGGCCATGATCCGCTCCAAGGGCGAGGCGGGGACCGGCAACATCGTGGAGGCCGTGCGTCACCTGCGTTCGATCCTGGGCACCATCCGCGCCCTGACCCAGGCCGACTCCGCTGAGCTCTACGGCTGGGCCAAGGAGCTGGACGCGCCGATCACGCTCGTGCAGGAGATCGCGCAGAGCGGGAAGCTGCCGGTGCCGTTGTTCTGCGCCGGCGGGATCGCCACGCCGTCCGATGCTGCGCTCGTCATGCAGCTGGGCGCCGAGGCCGTCTTCGTCGGGTCGGGCATCTTCAAGTCGTCGGACCCCTCCCGCATGGCCTCGGCCATCGTCGAGGCCACGGCCCACTTCACCGACCCCGAACACGTGGCCAAGGTCTCGCGCGGGCTCGGTGAGGCCATGCGTGGCCTGGAAGCGTCGCAGTACGGCGAGCACCTCGCCGACCGGGGGTGGTAGCGCCGCTCGTCGGCGTCCTCGATCTGCAGGGCGATGTGCGCGAGCACGTCGCAGCGTTGGGCGAAGTGGGGTGCGTGACAAGGCCGGTCAAGCGGCCGGCCGACCTCGATGGTCTGGCGGGCCTCGTCCTGCCGGGAGGAGAGTCGACGACCTTGTCCATGCTCCTCGAGTCGTCGGGCCTGTTCGAGGCCGTGGCGGCACGGATCGGCGCGGCAGACCGGTCACTTCCCCTGCTTGGGACCTGCGCCGGGCTCGTCCTGGTCGCCCGCCAGGTCCTCGACGGGCGCCCCGACCAGCGGACCTTCGGCGTCCTCGACGCCGTCGTCCGGCGCAACGGCTACGGGCGCCAGCAGCAGTCGTTCGAAGCCGATCTCGTGTTCGGGTCCGGCGAGGGGCCGCCCCTGCCCAGCGTCTTCATCCGCGCCCCACGGGTCGTCTCGGCCGGGGCCGAGGTCGAAGTGCTGGCTGCACTCGACGGGGTTCCCGTCCTGGTGCGCCAGGGGCCGGTCCTGGCGTCGTCGTTCCATCCCGAGCTGACACCGGACCGCCGCGTCCACCGCCTCTTCGCGGACATGTGCGGGTCAGGCGGGCCGGGCGGGCCGGATGGGTCAGGCGGCATGTTCGGATAGCGGGGGGCGTATGCGGCTCCATCACGTACCAGGACCGGGTCGGCAACGTGGCCGCCGCCGCCGGGTTGATCGCCTTGCGCCGGCGGAGCGATGTCAGCGCCCGAGGTGCGCCACCAGGGCGCCGATCCGATTGCTCACCACGGCGTCGGCGCCGGCCTCCAGCACGCTCGTCATGTCCTCGGGGGTGTCCACCGTCCAGGTCGACACCCGCCGGCCGTCCTCGTGCACGGCGGCCACCCCTTCGGGGGTGAGCAGCCCGAACCACGGGTTCCAGTACTCGGCGCCCAGCTCGCGCAGGAGGGCCAAGGGTGGCTCCGGGCCGTCCAGCCAGGTCAGCCCCATGCGCGCCTCGGCCGACGCCGCCCGCAACTGCTGCAGGGCCGCCACGTTGCCCGTCACGAAAACGCAGCGATCCAGCGCGCCCGCCGTGCCCACCGCCTGCAGGCCACCGGCCACCACCTCGCGCCGGGTGAAGTCGACCATCATCGGAAGGGGTACCGCCGCCAGCACGTCGGTCAGGGTCGGGATGCGGACGTCGCCGTCTCCGAGTGCGAGCACCTCGGCCAGGTCCACGTCGCCCACCGAGGCCTCGAGCCCCCAGAGCCGCTCGAGCGTCTGGTCGTGCAGGACCACAATGGCGCCGTCGCGCGTGCGGCGCAGGTCGATCTCGACCATGTCCGCCCCGAGGGCGGCCGCGGCGGCGAAGGCGGGCAGCGTGTTCTCCCGATGGGCGACGGGCTCGCCCCGGTGGGCGATGGCGACGACGCTCACGCGCGATGGGCGCCTAGCCGTTGCCGGCGTAGACGGCGCCCGCCACGTTGGCGATGATCTGGTTGAGCGCCGGCTCAATCAGGTTGTCCACGCCCGCTGCGGTGATGTGCACGCCGTCCGAGCTGCGGGCGACGATGCCGTTGACCACCGAGGAGTAGGCCCCGCCGGGATCGAGGACCGTGAAGAGATCATCGATCGACACGTAGGGGAACTCGGCCGCCACCGAGTGCACAATCTGGTTGTAGTCGCTCACCAGCGTGGTCGGTGTGCCGTCGGCGAAGTAGGGCGACGTGGACAGAATCACCGCGCCGCCGTCGGAGTGGGCGATCTGCACCGCCTGGGCCAGATTGTCCTGAATGAAGGCGGCATAGGCCTGGTTCGCCAACGTGGTGTAGACACCGTTGAACATGCGGTCCTGCGTCTCCCAGTACCCGGTCTGGATCACCGTGACGTCGGGATGGAAGCGCGAGACGACCCACTGCAACTGCGACGCCCACAGGGGGCACGCCCCCGGGCTGATGTAGGTGGTGGTCGGGGCGCTCCACGGAATGGTCGGCGCCCCGTCGGTGTAGCCGCAGCCGGCGGCAGCGCCGTTGTCGATGGCATAGGGCGGGTTGGTGGCCTGGATGTAATTGCCCTCGTAGAGGGAGAGCGAGTCACCCGAGAAGGCCACCCGCTGCGGGCCCTGATGCGTGGCCTGGGAGCCTGGCGCCTCGTTGATGATCGACACCACGGCGGGGATGGGATTCGACAACGGCTTGGGAAAGAGCGGGGGACGGAGCGGTGACTGCGCGCTGCCCGAGAACCCGGCGTCGCCGTAGTCGAAGACGCCCGCGTCCTGGGCCACCAGCCAGTACCCGTTCCCGTCCTGCGTCGGCGTCATGGCGACGATCGGCTCGTTCAGGTGGATGCCGCCGGCGGAGCCGTAGAACTGCGCGTCGCCGTAGCTGAAGATGCCGCCGTCGGTGGCGACGAGCCAGTACCCGTTGCCGTCTCTCGTGGCGGCCATGCCCACGACGGGCTCGTTCAGGTGGATGCCACCGGTGGAGCCGTAGAACTGCGCGTCGCCGTAGCTGAAGATGCCACCGTCGGAGGCGACCAGCCAGTACCCTTTGCCGTCCGCCGTGCTGGCCATGCCGACGATCGGCTTGTTGAGCGCGATGCTCCCAGTCGAGCCGTAGAACTGCGCGTCGCCGTAGCTGAAGATGCCGCCGTCGGTGGCGACGAGCCAGTACCCGTTGCCGTCGGGCATCGGAGCCATGCCCACGATCGGCTTGTTCAGCCGCATGCCTCCGGTCGAGCCCCAGAACTGCGCGGCCCCGAAGGAGAACACGCCGCCGTCGGAGGCGACCAGCCAGTAGCCGCCCTGGGGGTCGGCCACGCCGTTGACGATCGGCTTGGCCAGTGGGACTTCGAGGGTGTCGCCGTCATAGGCGGCTCCGCCGAAGGTCATGACGCCGCCGGCGGCATCGACGATGGCGTACGAGCCGTTGGTAGCGCCTGGTATCGGCACCGCCGCCGACGCCGGGGTCGTCGCAAGCGAGGTCGGTCCTCCCGGCCCCAGCACGACGAGCGCCGAGGCGGCCAGGAGTGCCGCCAGCCCCACGGCGGCCCGACGGCTCGCCCTCCACAACGACGGTCCGCCTGGCATGAGTCCGCGATCATAGGGAGCACACGCCCCCCGGTTGACGCGCCCCCTCAGAGAAGGCGCAGCTGCTGGCCGCCGGCATCCTCGCCACCGCCCCCGCCACCGCCACCGCCGAGGTTGTCGCCCCCGTCCGCCTGCCTGCCGCGGTAGCGGTTCCGGCCCGTCACGCCGCACCGCCGCGCCGCCACCTTCACGATCCCCTCGACGCGCTGGCGCTCCTCGTCCGCCTGGTAGCCACCGCGCCGGAAGCGCTCACGGTGCAGGTGGACGAGATCGGGCCGCTCCCGCTCGAGCCAGTCGAAGTAGTGCCCGCGGACGGTGCCCCGCAGGTGCAGTGCCACGCCCGAGATCGACACCGCCCCAGCCGCCGCGCAGGCCTCCACGACCTCGGTCAGCTGTTCCTCGGAGTCCGAGAGCCCCGGCAACACCGGTGCCACCAGGACCCCGCACGGGATGCCCATGGCGGTCAGGCGGCGCAGGGCCTCCACCCGCCGGTCCGGCGGGGGAGTACCCGGCTCGGTCAGCTTCCAGACGGCGCGGTCGAGTGTGCCGATGGAGAAGCTCACGCCGACGTCGGTGTGCTCACTGGCGGCGGCGAGCACGGCGGCGTCCCGCAGGATCAGGGTCGACTTCGTCAAGATGCTGAACGGGTTGCGCGCCCCCGAGAGCGTCTCGACGATGCCCCGGGTCAGGTGGTACTTGCCCTCGGCGTGTTGGTAGGGGTCGGTGTTGGTGCCCATGGCGATGTGGTCGCCGTCCCAAGACGGGGCCCGCAACTCGGCCCGCAGGCGTTCGACCGCGTTGACCTTCACCACGATCTTGCGCTCGAAGTCGGTCCCGATCCCGAGTCCCAGGTAGTCGTGGGTCGGGCGGGCGAAGCAGTAGACGCAGGCGTGGCTGCAGCCCCGGTAGGGGTTGATCGTGTGCCGGAAGGGCATCCGGCTCTCCGCCGGCACCGTGTTGATGACCGTGCGGGCGTTCACGTGGAGGAACTCCATCCCGGCGTAGGCGCCCTTGCCCACGTGGCGCTCGGCCACCCGCTCGTCTGCGAAGAGCGTGCCACCCGTCTCCTGTTCGGCCAGGGCCCAACGCAAAGCCATGGAGGGCTACGATAGCGAACAGATGTTCGTAATTCAACGAGTGGAGTGTCCACAAAAAGCACCAGGTCAGCCAGTAATCTCGACCTCACTGTGGTGACGAAGACCCGCGGGGGCAGCGCGACGCGCCCGTCCGCCCGCAAGAGCACCAAGAAGACCACGAAGAAGGCTCCGGCCCGCACCCGGCGTCCGGAGCCGACGCGCCCGCCGTTCTGGCGGCGCCAGGCCCGCGACCTGTGGGCGGTCGGCCTGATCACGCTCGGCGTCCTGCTGTTCCTGGCCCTCTGGGGCGGCCAGCTGGGCCCCATCGGCCACGGCGCCGACACCGGCCTGGCCCTCGTGGCCGGCTGGGTCCGCCTGTTGCTCCCACTCGTCGTCCTCGGCGCCGGCGCCGCCTTGCTGTTCGACCGGCCCCGGACCGACGACGAGGACGAGGAGCACGAGGGGGCGGACCCGTGGCGCCTGGCGGTCGGGTCGGTGCTCGGCGTGCTCGGCATCTGCGGACTGGCCGAGGTGGCGAAGGGGTCGCCGTCGTTCTCGAACTCGCCAGCGCTCAAGGACGCCGGCGGTTTCCTGGGCGCCGCCATCGGCCGCCCGCTGCACGCCGGCCTCGGTTCGGCCGGTGCCGGCGTGTTGCTCGTCGCCGTGATCTTCGTTGCCGTCCTGGTGGCGACCGGCGTGTCGCTCGCCACGGCCGGCCATGCGCTCGGCTCGGCCGGGCGGAACATCGGCCGCACGTTCTCGGCCCTGTGGCAGGGCAAGCCGTTCGTGATCACCTCCGATCTCGGTGAGGACGCTCCGGCGGACGCCTCGTCGCGCCGCGTGCCCTTCGACGCGGAGGCGGACGCGCTCCCGCCGGACGACGACGAGGACGAGCTGGACCTCGAGCCGCTCGACGACCTCGACGAGCCCGATCCCATGCCGGCTCCCGTGGCCTCGGTGCCGCTGCCCCTCGCCCCGACGCCGGCGCGGGCCCCCGGCGAGTGGGCGTTGCCGCCCATGTCCCTCCTGCAGGCGTCCAAGAAGATGCGCCAGGACCAGCGCCAGATCGACGCCCTGGGCGAGGACCTGGTGCGGGCGCTCGAGGCGCACGGCGTCGAGACCCGCTTGGTGGGCTGCCGCGTGGGGCCCACGGTGACCCGCTACGAGCTCGAGCTCGGCCCGGGGGTCAAGGTGGCCCGTGTCACCAGCCTCTCCAAGGACATCGCCTACGCCATGGCGTCGCCCGACGTGCGCATCCTGGCCCCGATCCCGGGCAAGTCGGCCATCGGCGTCGAGGTGCCGAACCGCACGCGCCAGCTCGTGTCCCTGCGCGACATCCTCGAGTCCAACGAGGCCACACCGACCGCGACCACCCACCCGCTCGAGGTGGCCATGGGCCGTGACATCGCCGGCCGTGCCGTGATGGCGAACCTGGCCGAAATGCCGCACATCCTGATCTCCGGCTCGACGGGGTCGGGGAAGTCCTCGTGCATGAACTCCATCATCACGTCGATCCTCATGCGGGACACCCCCGACAAGGTGAAGATGATTCTGGTCGACCCCAAGCGCGTCGAGCTGGGTCAGTACGACGGCCTGCCGCACCTGCTCAATCCGGTCGTCGTCGACCCCAAGAAGGCGGCCAACGCCCTCGCCTGGGCGGTCAAGGAGATGGAGCGCCGCTACGACATGCTCGCCGAGAACGGCGTGCGCGACATCACGGGCTACAACCAGCTGGTCGAGCAGGGTCTCATCGCGCCGCCGCCCAAGTCCGACCGCCGTCGCATGCGCGAGGTGGCCGCCCGGGCCCTGGGCGAGGAGCACGCCGCCGTCGACGACGAGGCGGACCTCGATCCGGAGCCCGAGCCACCGCAACCCCTGCCCTTCATTCTCGTCATCGTCGACGAGTTGAACGACCTCATGATGGTGGCGGCCCGCGACGTCGAGGACTCCATCGTGCGCATCGCCCAGATGGCGCGTGCCGTCGGCATCCACCTCGTCATCGCCACCCAGCGTCCGTCGGTCGACGTCATCACGGGCGTGATCAAGGCCAACATCCCGAGCCGCATGGCCTTCTCGGTGTCCTCCCTGGCCGACAGCCGGGTAATTCTGGACCAGCCCGGTGCCGAGCGTCTCATCGGTAAGGGCGACATGCTGCTCCTGACCGCATCCTCCAACATCCCGCGCCGCCTGCAGGCCCCCTGGGTCTCGGAGGAGGAGGTGCGCGACGTGGTCCGGCACTGGCACGCCCAGGGCGGCCAGCCCGAGGCCATCGTCGGCATCGAGAACGTGACCGAGGGCCCGTCGGGCTCAGACGGGCTGGGTGACGACGACGAGTTGCTGACGCAGGCGCGCGATCTGGTGGTTCGTTCGCAACTAGGTTCCACCTCCATGCTCCAGCGCAAACTGCGCGTCGGCTTCGCCCGCGCCGGACGCCTCATGGATCTCCTCGAGCAGGCCGGTGTGGTCGGCCCGAGCGAGGGCTCCAAGGCCCGCGCCGTCCTGATGACCCCCGAGGAGCTGGACGGGCTGAGCGGGACGTGAGCCCGGAGGCACCGGCGCCACCGTTCATGGTGGCGCCCTTCCGGCTCGACTCTTTGCGCGAGCCGGCACCCCCGGCACCCCCGGCACCTCCCGCGCCCGAACACGCCAAGCACGGCACCACGCCGCACCGCCGACGCGGGCGGGGTCGCCGTCGGGCCTTGCTGTTGGTGCTCCTCCTGCTGGTCCTCGCGGCGGGCGCCTACGTCGGCGTGAAGCTGTCCACGCCCGAGCCGGCACCGACGCTCACGTCCGTCCTCACCCGGACCGTGCACGTCGCGGCCAGGACCGTGACCCTTCCTTGGCCGACCACCGGCCAGGCCGCCGTCGCTATCCCGTCCATGGGGGTCAACGTGGCCTCGGGCCTCGAGCAGGCGGTGCCGGTGGCCAGCCTCACCAAGCTGATGACTGCCTACGTGGTGTTGCTGGACCATCCGGTCGCGCCGGGCCAGCCCGGACCGACCATCACGGTGACCCAGGCCGACGTCGACGACTACCACAACGCCACCGTCGACGACGACTCCAACGCGGCGGTGGCCGTGAACGAGCAGATCAGCGAAGCCGATGTGCTGGGCGGGCTGCTGGTGCACTCGGCCGACAATTACGCCGACCTCATCGCCACGTGGGACGGCGGCAGTATCCCCGCCTTCGTGGCGAAGATGAACGCCACGGCCGCCCGTCTCGGCATGGACCATTCCCACTTCGCCGATGCCAGCGGCGTCAGTCCGGGCTCGGAGTCGACGGCGTCGGACATCTTGAAGGTGGCGGCCCTCGACATGGCCATACCCACCTTCGCCGCGTTCGTGCGGCAGTCTTCCGTCACTCTGCCCGTTGCCGGGACGATTTCGACGTACACGCCGCTCCTCGGCATTCAAGGGGTGATCGGCGTGAAGTCCGGCTTCACGTCCCAGGCCGGCGGGGGAGACGTGCTCGCGGTCAACCGCACCGTTCACGGCAAGCAGGTGCTGCTGTTGTCGGCCGTGACCGGGCAGACCGGCCCGCTGGTCCTGGCCCAAGCGGGGCTGCACGCCCTGGCGCTGGTCGACGCCATGACCCCGTTCATCGGCTCCACCGAGGTGCTGCCCCGACAGCACGTCGCCGCCCAGGTGAGCGAGGCCGGCGCGATCATCGACGCCAGCACGGTCTCGTCGGCGTCCATGCTCACGTGGCCCGGTGCCACCGCCACGCGGGTCTTCGTGCCGGCGCACCACGTGCCGAGGCAGGCCCGCCAGGGCACCACGGTCGGGAACGTCGTCGTCACCCTGGGCACGCAGAAGGCGGCGGTGCCCGTCCAACTCGAAGGGGACATTCCGCCGCAGACGCTTCTCCAGCGCCTGTCCTGACTCGCCTAGCCTGACGCCGTGCGCGCCCGGGCCCCAGCGTCGTCGGCCAACCTCGGGCCGGGGTTCGACACGTTGGCCGTGGCGTTGCAGTGCTACGTCAGCGTCGAGGTCGAGGCGGCCCCGTCGCTCCGCGTGCACAGCGAGGGTGAGGGAGCCGGTCTCTTTGACGACGCCTCACACCTGGCGGCCCGTGTCGTCGCCGAGGTCCTCGGTCACGACCGCTTCGCCGTGACCGTGCGCTCGCAGATCCCCGTCGCCCGCGGCCTGGGCTCCTCCGCCGCCCTGGCCACGGCGGCCGCCGCCGCCGCCGGTGCCGCGGATCCGTTCGCGGTCGCCGCCTCCCATGACGGACACCCCGAGAACGCAGCCGCCAGCGCGTTCGGCGGACTCGTCGCCGCCACCATGGTGGAGACCCGGCCGGTACAAGCCGCACTGCCCCTGAGCGAGGAGCTGGCCTTCGTCGTCGTCATCCCCGAGCGCAACCTGGCCACCCCCGACGCTCGACGCGTCCTGCCCGAATCGTTGTCGCGGGCCGACGTCGTCTTCAACCTCGGCCGCATGGGCCTGCTCGTGGCCGGTCTGGGCGACCTCGACGCACTCGTCCCCGAGGCGACGGACGACCGCGTCCACCAGCCCGCCCGCACCGCCCTCTTCCCAGAAGCGCCGCAGATCCTGGGCGCCCTCCTCGAGGCCGGGGCCCTGGCGGCCAGCTGGTCCGGCGCCGGGCCTTCCCTCGTCGCCATGGTGCGAACGGATGCAGCCCCGTCGGTCCTCGCCGGGGCCGACGCCGCGCTGGCCGCCACCGGGGTGCCGGGCCGGGCAATGGTGCTGCAGCCGGACCGCCGCGGCATCGTCTACGGGGACGAGGCCACGGTCAGCCTCTGAGGCGCTAGCGGCCGAGCGCGCCGGCCAGCGTGCTGACGTCGCCTTGGAGGGCGGTTATGGCGGTTTTGAAGTTGAAGGTGTTGAGCACCTGGTTGTAGTTGGCCTGGGTCGGCTGGGCGTCGCCGAGTATCTCCAAGCTGTTGGCGAGCGTCTGCGCCGAGTTGAGGGCCGTGGTCACGTCGGCCCGCGGCGCCGTGAATGGTTCGCGTCGGGCCAGCAGGTTGGCGTAGGCGTGAATCTTGTCCCCGAGCGTGTGGTCGGCCGCCTCCAGGCACACGACGGGGCTCGTCTTCTGCGCGCAGCCGCCCACCGCGGCCAGGTAGAGCTGCATGGCGGACTGGACGGTCCTGCCGGCGCCCGCCAGGGCGGCATCGGCCTGCTGGGGCGTCGTGCTGGGGGTCGTGCCTTCCCCGGTCGCGTGCGACCCACCCCCGCTGCTGCACCCGGCGAGCGCCAGCGCCAGCGGGACCAGGGCGAGACCCCAGCAAGCCCGGCGGACGAGCTGGGTCATCGGTCGATCCACGCTCGGAAATCTAGGCTGCCCTGTTCCGTAAACTTGGGAAATGGCCCGCTCCTATTTCATCCGCACGTTCGGGTGCCAAATGAACGAGCACGACTCGGAGCGGCTCGCGGGACTGCTGGTGGCCGATGGCCTCGAACCGGCAGCGACAATGGAAGACGCCGACGTGGTGGTGCTCAACACTTGCTGCATCCGCGAGAACGCCGACCAGCGCCTCTACGGGACGCTCGGCAGCCTCAAGGAGTTGGTGGATGCCAAGCCCGGGTTGCAGATCGCCGTCGGCGGCTGCCTGGCCCAGAAGGACCGCGAGCGCATCCAGGAGAAGGTGGGCTGGGTCGACGTCGTCTTCGGGACGCACAACCTGACCAGCGCGCCCGCTCTCCTGCGGCGGGCGGAGACCGAGGGCCCCGTGATGGAGATCCTCGACGCGCCGGCACCGGAGTCGGGCAGCAATCCGCTGCTGGGGCCGGGGGCCGTGCGCGAGCTCCCGTACGCGGCATGGGTGAACATTCAGACGGGTTGTGACAACTCTTGCGCTTTCTGCATCGTCCCGTCGGTGCGCGGGCCGGAGGTGAGCCGGACGCTCGACGACATCGTCTCCGAAGTGGAGCTGCTGGCACGCAGCGGAGTCACCGAGGTGACGCTGCTCGGCCAGAACGTGAATTCCTACGGCCGCGACATCACGAAGCGACGGCCGCTCTTCGCCGACCTGCTGCGCGCCGTCGGCGCCGTCGAGGGCATCGGGCGTATCCGCTTCACCAGCCCGCATCCCAAGGACCTGCGCCCGGAGACGATCGAGGCCATGGCCGAGACGCCCGAGGTCTGCGAGCAGTTGCATCTGCCCCTGCAGTCGGGGAGCGATCGCGTGCTGCGGGCCATGCGGCGTGGCTACACAGCGCAGCGCTACATGGATCGACTGGCTGCGGCGCGCTCGGCCATCGCCGACCTGGCCGTCACGACCGACATCATCGTGGGGTTCCCCGGCGAGACGGAGGCGGACTTCGAGGACACGCTGGCGGTCTGTGCCGAGGCGGCCTACGACGGCGCCTACACGTTCATCTTCTCGCCGCGTCCGGGCACCAGGGCCGCCGACATGGAGTCCAGCTTCGTGCCGGCGGATGTCATCGCCGAGCGGTTCGCGCGCCTCAAGACCGTCGTCGACCGCTCCGCCCTGGCGCGGCACCAGGCCCGGGTCGGCCGCTGCGAGGAGACGCTCGTCGAAGGCGTCAGCCGGCGCGACGAGTCGATGCTCAGCGGCCGCACCCGCCAGGGCAAGCTGATCCACTTCCCGGCTGGGACCGCTGCGGGCACACCGCCCGCGGGCTCGCTGGCCCGGGTCACGGTGACCGACGGGCACCCGCACCACCTCTCGGGTCGGCTGGAGGAGGTGGTGGCGCGGCCCCGGCATCGCGTGTTGATCCCGGTGGCGAGCGCTTGACTGCGGTCGCGCTCGTCGGCGTCACCGCGTCGGGGAAGTCGGAGGCGGCACTGGCGCTGGCCCGGCGACGGGGTGACTGCGAAATCGTCTCGGTCGATTCCATGTGCGTGTACCGCGGCATGGACATCGGGACGTCCAAGCCCGGGCCCGAGGCGCGGGCCGCCGTGCCGCACCACCTCTTGGACCTGGTCGATCCCGACGAGGACTTCACGCTGACGCAGTTCCAGGGCGCCGCCCGCGAAGCCTTGGCCGGCATCGCCCGCCGGGGGCACCACGCGCTCCTGGTCGGGGGCACGGGTCTCTACCTGCGTGCTGTCGTCGACGATCTCGAGATCCCGGGGCGCTACCCCGAGGTGGCGGCGGCGCTTGAGGCGGAGTTGGACGGGGGCCGGGCCGGGCCCGCCGACCTCCATGCGCGCCTGGTCGCGCTCGACCCGGTCGGTGCAGCCCGCATGGAGCCGGGCAATCGCCGGCGGGTGGTGCGCGCCCTGGAGGTCACGCTGGGGTCGGGCCGACCCTTCTCGAGCTTCGGTCCGGGGCTCGAGGCCCACCCCGAGAGCGGCACGGCCCAGGTCGGTCTCTCCCGTCCGACCGAGGAGATCGACGCCCGCATCGCGGCGCGCTTCGCCCACATGGTGCAGTCCGGTCTGGTGGAGGAGGTGCGCGCACTGGCCGCCCGCCCGGCCGGCCTGTCCCGAACGGCGCGCCAGGCGCTCGGCTACCGGGAGATCCTGGCCCACGTGGAGGACGGCGCCCCCCTGGCCGATTGCCTGGAGGAGGCGTTGCGGCACACCCGCCAATTCGCCCGGCGCCAGGCCTCCTGGTTCCGGCGCGACCCCCGGGTGTCCTGGGCGGCCAGCAACCAAGAGGCCCAGGACCTGGTCGAGAACGCCCTCGGCGTGCACGGCTGAACGCCCCCGGCTGCGAGAATGGTGTGATGCGGGCCACCAAACACGAGGGCGCCGGCAACGACTTCCTGGTCGTGCTGGACCCCGAGGACGCCATCCGGTTCTCCGTGGCCCAGGTCCGCCTCCTGGCCGATCGGCGCCGGGGGATCGGGGCCGACGGCATCATCAGGGTGGGGCCCGGTCGCCTCGGCACAGACCTCTCCATGGAACTGCACAACGCCGACGGCGGGCAGGCCGAAATGAGCGGGAACGGCATCCGCTGCCTGGCCCAGGCCGCGGTCGACGCCGGCCTCGTGTCGGCACCGCGCTTCACCGTGGCCACGGCCGGGGGCACCCGGACGATCGAGTACGCGGCGGGGGCGCCGGGCTGGGCGACGGCCAGCGTCGACATGGGCCCCGCCCGGCTCGGACCCGACCAGGCGCAGGAGTTCGACGACCGGCGGGCCCGCACGGTGGACGTCGGGAACCCGCACCTCGTCCTGCTCGGCCCCGACACGGCGGCGGTGGACATCGCCGAACTGGGCCCCAAGCTCCAAGCCGCCTTCAGTGGCGGCATCAACGTCGAGTGGATCACCGTCGCCGAGGACCAGGAGGGCGAGCTCCTCGAGTTCCGGGTGTGGGAGCGGGGGGCCGGCGAGACCCTGGCCTGCGGGACAGGGAGCGTGGCCGCCGCCGCAGCGGCCCGGAGCTGGGGCGCCGTGCATACCGACGGCAGCGTGCGCGTCCGCAATCCGGGAGGGACCCTGGAGGTGACGCTCGGCGCCGACGACGAGGCGACGACCTACCTGGCCGGGCCCGTGCGCAAGGTGGCCGACATCGACATCCATCCGGGGATGCTCTCTTGAGCAACGTGTTGCCGGGGACGCTCATCGAGCGCACCTTCCGGGAGCGGATCATTCTGGTGGGGGTGATCTTTCCCGGGTTGACGGAGGAACAGGTCAGCGAAGAGCTCGACGAGCTGGCCCGGCTGGTCGACAGCGCGGGAGCCGACGTCGTCGGCCGCGTCGTGCAGCGCCGCAACGCCCCCGACGCCGCCACCTTCGTCGGCCGGGGCAAGGCCGAGGAGATCGCCGCCCTGAGCCGGAGCCTCGACGCGGACACCGTCGTGTTCGACGACGACCTGACGCCGGCGCAGCACCGCAACCTCGAGAAGCTCTTCGGCCGCACCGCCATCGACCGCACCGCGGTGATCCTCGACATCTTCGCCCAGAACGCGCGGAGCCCCGAGGGCAAGGCGCAGGTTGAGTTGGCCCTGCTCCGTTACCGGCTGCCGCGTCTGCGCGGCCGCGGCACCGCGCTGAGCCAGCAGGCCGGGGGCATCGGCACCAGGGGGCCGGGCGAGACCCAGCTCGAAGTCGACCGCCGCCGCCTGGTGCGGCGCATGCACAAGCTCGAGGCAGACCTCCGCGAGGTGGAGCGCACCCGGACGCTGCAGCGGCGCAGCCGTGCCCGCGGCCGGCACCGCGAGCTGGCCCTCGTCGGCTACACCAATGCGGGGAAGTCGACCCTGCTGAACCGACTGACCGATGCCGGCGTGCCGGCGGAGAACCGCCTCTTCGTGACGCTCGACCCCCGGACCCGTCAGCTCTCGCTCCCGGGCGGCGAGACGGTGCTCGTCACCGACACCGTCGGCTTCGTGCGCAAGCTGCCCCACGAGCTGGTCGAGGCGTTCCGCTCCACCCTGGACTCGGTGCGCCTGGCCGACCTCATCGTCCACGTGGTCGACAGCACCGCCGTCGACGCGGAGGGGCAGATGGCCGCCGTCCGCGAAGTGCTGGTGGAGATCGGCGCGGCCGACGTGCCCGATCTGGTCGTCGTCAACAAGGCCGATGCCGCGCCCGAGGAGGCCAAAGTGCTGGCGCACGCCAACGAGGGCGCCGTCGTCATCTCGGCCCGCACCGGCGAGGGGGTGGACGAGCTCTTGCGCGTGCTCGGCGACCGCCTGCGTGGCTCGGACCGCGTCGTGCAGCTCGTCGTGCCCTGGGCCCGTGGCGACGTGTTGGCCGCCATCCACCGGGAGGGCGAGGTGGTGGGGCAGAACGACGGCGAGGAGTCGGCCACCCTGCAGGTGGTGCTTGACGACGTCGGCCGGGCGCGCTTCGCCGAATTCGTGGCGGCGCCGTGACGTTCCGGCTGCCGCCGTATCCCTACGACCGGCTGGCCGGGCTGGCCAAGGTGGCCGAGGCCCACGAGGGTGGCATGGTCGACTGCTCCATCGGGACTCCCAACGACCCGCCACTGCCGGCGGTGATCGAGGCGCTGGCGTCGTCGGGCACCGAACGGGGCTATCCCGCCTCGGCCGGCAGCGCGGCGCTGCGTGAGGCGACCGCGGCGTGGCTCGTGCGGCGCTTCGCGCTCGAGCATGCTCCGGCCCTTGCGGCCTGCGTCGGCACCAAGGAGTTCGTCGCCTCTGTGCCGCACCTGCTCCGCCTGCGCACGCCCGACAAGGACACGGTCCTGTACCCCGCCGTGTCGTACCCCACCTACGCCATGGGAGCGGAGCTGGCCGGCTGTCGCGCCGTCCCGGTCCCGGTTCCCACCGGGAAGATGGGGGGCCTCGACCTCGACGCCATCGCTCCCGACGATGCGGCACGGGCCCTGTTGCTCTGGTCGAACTCGCCGTCGAATCCCACCGGGGGGCTCGGGGATCTCGGAGCGGAGGCGGCCTGGGGGCGGGCCCACGGCACCCCCGTCTTCTCCGACGAGTGCTACACCGAGTTCACCTGGGACGGGCCGCCCCGTTCCGTCCTGCAACACGGCGGCGAGGGCGTCGTGGCGGTGCACTCGCTGTCCAAGCGGTCCAACCTGGCGGGGGTGCGGGTCGGTTTCTACGCCGGCGATCCCGAGCTGGTCGAGTTCCTGCGTGCTGTCCGCCAACACGCCGGACTCATGGTGCCCGGCCCAGCCCAGGCGGCCGGGGTGGCCGCCCTGTCCGACGACCGGCACGTCGAAGCGCAGCGGGACCGCTACCGCGAGCGCCTGGTCTTTCTGGCCGACGTGCTCGGCGGCTACGGCTGTCCGGTGACCCTCCCCGAGGGCGGCTTCTACCTCTGGGTGCCCGTGCCGGCCGCTCGTTGGCCTGATGCCTGGGTGATGGCCGAGGCGCTTGCGACCGACGGCGGCCTCCTGGTCAGCCCCGGGGATCTCTACGGCGAGGACGGCGCCGGGCACGTGCGGGTGGCGGTCGTCCAGCCGCTGGAGCGGTTGGCGCTGGTGGGGGAGCGTCTCGCTAGGGTGCGGCATGGCTGATCTCCAGGCAAGCATCGAAGAGTTGTGGGCTCGTCGCAGCGAGCTCTCACCGGCTGACACCGACGCCGCAAAGCTGGTCGAGGAAGCCATTGAGCTCCTCGACACGGGGCAGGCCCGGGTGGCCGAGGTCGACCCGACGACCGACGAGGTTGTCGTCCACGAGTGGCTCAAGAAGTCGATCCTGATGCTTTTCTCACTGCGGGGCATGGAGACGATCGAGACAGGGCCCTTCGAGTACGCCGACAAGCTTCCCCTCAAGCACGGCTTCGCCGAAGCTGGCGTGCGCGCCATCCCCGGAGCCTCGGCCCGGTGGGGCTCGTTCCTCGACCGCGGCGTGGTGCTGATGCCTTCCTACGTCAACATCGGCGCCTGGGTCGGGGCGGACTCCATGGTCGACACCTGGGCCACGGTCGCCTCTTGCGCCCAGATCGGCGAGCGGGTGCACCTGGCGGGTGGCGTGGGCATCGGCGGCGTGCTCGAGCCGCCCAATGCCGTGCCCGTGGTCGTCGAGGACGACGCGTTCGTGGGCAGTCGTTGCATGGTGACCGGCGGCGCACGCATCGGCAAGGGTGCGGTGCTCGGAGCGGGGAGCTTTCTCGACCCCTCCATCCCCGTCATCGATGCCGAGACCGGCGAAGAGATCTCCAGGGGTGTGGTCCCGCCCTGGTGCGTCGCCATCCGGGCCAGCCGCCGCCGTGAGTACCCCGGTGGTGAGTTCTTCGTCCCGTGCGTCCTCGTGATCAAGCGGCTCGGCGAGGGGGAGCGACACGACAAGGCACAGCTGAACCAGGTCCTGCGGGACCACGGCGCCAGCACCTGATCCGGTGGGCGATCTCCTCGCGGCCACCCGGGATCTGATGGCCGTGCCCTCCCCGAGCCGGGGTGAGGGCCCGCTCGCCGACGTGGTGGAGGACGCGCTGCGCTCCTCGCCGTGGCTCCAGCTCGAGCGCATCGGGGACAACGTCGTCGCCCGCACCGACGGTGGCCACGGCCAACGCCTGGTCCTGGCCGGCCATCTCGACACGGTGCCCGCCAACGGGAACGAAGAGCCGAGATTCGAGGGCGACACCTTGTGGGGGCTCGGGGCCTCGGACATGAAGGGTGGGCTGGCCGTCATGCTCGAGCTGGCGGCGACCGTGCGTGAGCCGGCAGTCGATGTCACCTGGTGTTTCTACGCCCGCGAGGAGATCGGCCGCGCCGACAGTGGCCTGGTCGAGCTCTGGCAGGCGCGGCCCGAGCTGCTGGCGGGGGACGCCGCCATCCTCGGTGAGCCGACCGGTGCCCTGGTGGAGGCGGGCTGTCAGGGGACGATGCGGGTGCAGATCACGCTGCGCGGGGTGCGGGCCCACACGGCCCGGCCCTTCACGGGACGCAACGCCATTCACCGGGCGGCGCCGCTGCTGCAGCGCGTCGCCGATTGGCCCGGCCGCGAGGTCGTGCTGGACGGCTGCACCTACGCAGAACAGCTCCAGGCCGTCGCCGTCGAAGGGGGCGTGGCGGCAAATGTCGTGCCCGATCAGGCCCGGGTCACCCTCAACCACCGCTACGCCCCGGACCGGGGGGCGAAGGAGGCCGGGGCGTTCCTGCTCGAGCTCCTGCGGGGCACCTGGGATCCCGACGACGGCGACACGTGGGAGGTGCTGGACACCGGCGACGGGGCGCCGCCGTCCCTCGGCCATCCGCTCCTGCGTGCGCTGGTGGAGAAGAGCGGCGCCGCGCCCAAGGCGAAGGTCGGGTGGACCGACGTGGCCTCGTTCTGGGAGCACGGCGTGCCGGCCGCCAACTTCGGCCCCGGCGACCCGCTCCTGGCCCATCACCCCGACGAGCGGGTGTCGGCGGCGCAGCTCGCGCGCGCCCACCGGGTCCTGCGCGCGCTCATCATGGTGACATAGTCCCGCTCAGCTGACGACGATCGTCCCCATCATGTACTGGTGGATGTTGCAGATGTAGTGGTAGGTCCCGGCCTTCGACGGCGCCGTGAACGTTTTGGACTGGCCGCCTGCGATGTCGCCGGTGTCGAATTGGCCGTTGGTCGCGGTCAACGTGTGCGTCACGGAGTCCTTGTTGGTCACCGTGACGGTGGCGCCGGGCGCCACGACAGCGCTCATGGGCGAGAACATGAAGTTGGAGATGGTGATAGAGCTCGTCTTGGTTCCGGGTCCTCGCGCTGCCGTTGACGCCGTGGTCGACGCCGCCGACCCCGACGAGCCCGACCCTCCACCGCTGCACGCGGCCAGGAGCAGTGCGCCCGCCAGGACCAGGACGAGCGCACCACCCCTGAGCCGTCGGGCCGGTCCCCGCATGGCTCAGACCGCCTGGGACGTCGGGTTGAATGCCAGCGGCGTGCCCGAAGAGGTCTGCGCGCCGGGGTACATCCCGAGCACGTAGTAGAGGATGGCGATGTGCTGCATCTCCACCGGTTGGATGGAGGAAGAGAGCTGAATGGCCGCGCTGCTCTTCAGCTTCGACGTCTCGGCCTGGTAGGTCTGGGCCGCGATCGTCTCGAGGGTGACGGCCAGCTGCGCCAGGCCGGTGATGTCAGTCACCTTGGCGAAGTCGGACTGCACGGTCGGCGTCAGCGTCGGGTTCGTCACCGTGACCGCGGCCTTGCGGTTCGACTTCAGCACAGCGTTCCACGCGTCGGCATGCTGCTGGTGCTGCCCCTTGACCGTGGTGGCAAAGGTGGCGACCGCCGGCGGCACCGTGCCCAGCTTGCCCTGCGTCGCCGCAGTGAGACCGGCGGTGTAGGCGAACACGGCCAGGTTCTCCAGGCTGGCAGCCACTGCGGCCACTGCCAGGTCACCCTTGAGGCCCGCGGGCGGGAAGGCGGAGCCCTTGACCGATGACAATCGACGGGTCGAGGCCGCAGCCAGCTGGGGCAGCGCACCGCTGCCCACGGCGACCGCCGCACCTCCGGCCACGGCGGCACCGGCCCCCAGGAGGAAGGTGCGTCGGCTGGTGCCGCGCATGGCGCCCAGGGCTTCGGCCATGGCAGGCATGCCGACGTCGTGGTGCAACTCGTCGAGCTCAACCGTCCGTGCGCGCAACTCCTGCTCGGTGCCCTCGTACTTCTTCGTCTGGTTCTTGCTCACTTGATGGCTCCTTGCGCCGCCGGGGCGGCCATGTTGGTCTTGTAGAACGCGTTGGGGAAGCCGACGCTGCCGGCCGCGGCCGGCAGCATGGCGGCGGTGCCGGGCGACAGTGAGATCAGCTGCGGCGCGCCGGCCATGAGGAGGGCCTGCACCGCCAGGAGGACGGCGACGTGCTGCGCCTCGATCCCCATGATGCTGGCGAGCAGTGCTTTGTTCGTCTCCTTCTTGGCCAGGACCGTGTCCTTCACGTAGGTCTCGGCCGCGATGTTCTCGAGCTCGAGCGCGAGTGCGACCACGCCGAGGGCCCCCTGTGCCGGTGTGGCGGAGCCGAGGCCCGCCACCGCCTTCTTGACGACCGGGACGAAGGCCGGGTCGGGCTTGTTCTGCGCCTTTCCCCCCAGGCTCTTGATGGC
>Ga0307372_10001886_pt1 | contig 35584 bp, 30 predicted proteins | sample OX1MG_FD_202533 | JGI IMG/M metagenome (GOLD analysis project Ga0307372, IMG submission 202533) | Soil microbial communities from Risofladan, Vaasa, Finland - OX-1 | ecosystem: Environmental > Terrestrial > Soil > Coastal area > Acid sulfate soil | place: Finland: Risofladan, Vaasa | collected...
ATTCAGTCCCCACGAGGGTGTAACAAGGAGGGACACATGGATGCAAGAGCTGGCAGGCAAGGTGGAGGCTCTTGCGCCCACGTCGCGAGTTTGGCCTTGTCAAGATCGTGCTGATCCAAGAGTTGTCAACGCTTGGAGAGACGTTGAGGACCAGGTACTTCGCGAGGTCAAGGTCGAATGTAACCGACCCGGAGACGCGCACTTCGCTGGGTCCCAAGCCTGCTGGGCCCTAGAGATTGCGTATTGACAGCATGTCCGTGAATCTACCAACAGCTTTACGGCGCCAGGGAAGAGTCGCTGTCCTTTCGGTGCGATTATGGCTGCGCCCGTGGACCCGTGGCCGGCACACCGACTACCTTGCGAAATGTCACCTGGGTCGAGTGGAATGGAGTGGTGCGACCGGCCAATTTCCGCCTTGAAATTCGCCGTCGACCGAGGGTCATCCTGAGTGTGGCGATGCTCCTCATAATGGGGATTGCGTCGTCGATTGTGATTGTCGACGCCGCCGGGGCTGCACCTTCGATGGTCCGGGAGTCCCGTCTGGCGCCGCCTCACCCACCTCGTGGGGCGGTCGCACTGGGTCGCATGTCCAAGTCCCAGTCGATCAGCCTCGAGGTGGTGCTCGCACCATCGCATCAAGCGGAGTTGGCGTCGCTGTTGCACTCGCTCTACTCGGTTGGCTCTCCCGACTACCACCAGTGGATCGCTCGAGGTGATTTCGCCCGACGATTCGACCCGTCGGCGGCGGAAGTTGCTGGGGTCGAGTCCTGGCTGGCACGAGAGGGTCTTCACCCCACCTACACTTCGGGTTTGGCGGTGCATGTGTCGGGCTCGGCCGGCGTGATCGAGTCGGGATTGGGTGTCTCTTTCAATGACTACCGATTGGCGGGGGGCCAACGGGCCCGCGTGGCGAACGCCGCCCCTCTTGTTCCTTCGACCGTGTCGAGCGCCGTGATCTCCGTGCTCGGCTTGGACACTGCGCCGCGGCTGACATCACACCTCGTCCCCGATCACGCAGAGCAAAATACAAGCCTGGCTCCCCACGCCGAGGGCCTCGTCCCCTGTGTCGCCCCGCCACCGGGTGCTGACACGCCCGACGAGGTCGGCGCCGCCTACGGCATCGGGGATCTGACGAGCTCAGGACAGAACGGGTCCGGTCAGCTCGTTGCGGTGTATGAGCTCGCCCCGCATATCGCCGGGGACATCTCCTCGTTCGAGACGTGCTTTGGCCTGCACAACACCGTCAGTACGGTCCTGGTCGACGGAGGAGGCACCGCCGGGGGTGGAACTGCCGAGGCGGATGCCGACATCGAGCAGATCGCCACTCAGTCTCCTGGCGCCTCCATCGTGTCGTACGAAGGGCCCAACACGGCCCAGGGCTCGTATGACATATGGAGTGAAATTGTCAACCAGGACACCGCCAGCGTGGTGTCGACAAGCTACGGGCTCTGTGAGCCAGACAGCGTGGCAGCTGGAGTCCTGACGCTGGAAGACGCCCTGTTCTCCCAAGCCGCGCTGCAGGGGCAAACGATCTTGGCTGCTTCGGGGGACTCCGGCGCCGAAGATTGCTACCCGCCTTCGGGAAACCTCGATACGAGCCTCCAGGCTGACTTTCCCGCTTCCGATCCGTCAGTGACCGCGGTGGGCGGGACCACCCTCTTCACCGACGGGACCCAATCCGCGTGGAACGACTGCGAAGGTCAGACAGACGCTTCTTGCGCGAACCTCGGTGACCTCGCCGGGGGTGGCGGAATCTCGCGTTACGAGACTCGACCGAGTTGGCAGCCAGCTGCGTGGGAGTGGGGGCCTGGAAACGCGTGCGGGACGAACTGTCGTGATGAGCCCGACATCTCCGCCAACGCCGGAACTCCCGAGGCCTTCTATGTCCAAGGGAACTGGGGGCTCTACGTCGGTACCAGCATCGCCGCGCCGCTCGTGGCCGGTCTCGTGTCCGACACGGCAGAGGGCTGTGTGTCGACTCGACGTGGGGTCATCGCACAGGCCCTCTACGGACTCGCCGGCGACGGTGACTACGGGACCGCGCTATCCGACGTGACGACCGGCGACAACGATCTCACCCGAACGTATAATGGTCAGTTCTTTCCGACCAGCCCTGGGTACGATCCCTCGACGGGCCTGGGTACGCCCATCGCCAGCGGCTGGTCGTGCCCCGAGGTGTCGTCGGTGTCACCGACAGAGGCCCAACCGGGTTCGGAAGTGACCATCGGTGGGCTCGGCCTCGAGGCGGCCACTTTCTCTTTCGGAGGGCGGACCGCCAACGTCGTGAGCTCGACAGCCACCTCGGCTACCGTGTTCGTCCCCGCGGGCAGCGGCTCTGTCGCAGTCAGTGCGACGAGCCTGCTGGGTGCGGGAACGGTCACTCGGTTGTTCACCTATACACCGACATCGTTACCCCCTCCCTCGATCGTGCCGGCGTCGATCTCGGGCTATGACCTCGTGGGCCGTGACGGTGGGGTCTTCGTGTTCCCGACGAACCAGTCGGGTGGGTTCTACGGATCGCTCCCGGGCCTGCACATCCACATTCAAGACATCGCAGGCATGGTGCCTTCCCCCAACGGCGGTGGCTATTTCCTTGTCGGCCAGGACGGGGGAGTGTTCTCCTTCGGTGACGCGCCCTTCCTCGGATCGCTCCCCGGGATCGGCGTCGCTGTCCACGACGTCAAGGGCATTGTCCCCACTCGCGACAACCGTGGCTATTTCCTTGTCGGCCAGGATGGGGGAGTGTTCTCCTTCGGTGACGCGCCGTTCCTCGGATCGCTCCCCGGCGAAGGGATTCGTGTGAACGACGTTGCCGGCCTGGCCGCCACTCCTTCGGGTCAGGGGTACTGGGTGGTGGCGGGCAACGGCGAGGTCTACGCGTTCGGCAACGCAGTCAACCTGGGCTCGGTCACAGGGTCAGCGTCACCGGTGACAGGAATCACCTCCACCCCCGACGGTGGCGGGTATTGGATCGTCATGCAAAACGGCAGTGTCTACGATTTCGGCGACGCCGGGTCGTTCGGTTCTCTCAGCTCGGTCGGGGTGAGTCCGACGAGCCCAGTGATTGGACTGGTGCCTACCGCTGATGACCGGGGCTACTGGTTGGTCGGGTCCGACGGAGGAATCTTCGCCTTCGGCGATGCCCCGTTCGTCGGATCGCTCCCCGGGATCGGCATCCACGTCACCGACGTCGTCGGGGCGGTCCCGACGACGTCTTGACGCGAAGAACCGAGTACTCGGAGCTGCGTTAGGAGCCTGTCCGCGAGATGCCGACTCTTCCTGACCTCGCCGCTGAGACCACCCGGACCGCCCGTCGCCGACAGCACTCCGGGGTGCTTTCCCTTAAGGAGAGATCGTGATCTTCTTCGGTGGTTCAACCCAGACGCAACAACCTGCACCCCCAACACCGTCCCCGTGCGAAGTGCCGTGCGTGAAATGGTGTGAGTTGAACAGCCCACCAGATCGATGGTCGGGTGAGCCACCGTTGGCGGGTGACGCAACCGCGGGTGCGGCGGCGGCGCTTATGACTCCGGCCCAAGCGCCGATGCACACAAGGCGCGTAGAACAGTTCTCAATGGCATTGCAAACCTCCCCAATCCTCACACCGAAAGCTAGAGCCACGATGCGCGTCCACCAAAGGTATCTGCAGGCTCATGGAAGTGTTAGCACCACCACCAGCACCACCTTCCGGCGGCCACGGGGTAACAAAGCGTACGAAGGTGAGTCGATGCGAGTCTGGCTTTGGAGCGTGTTGGCGCCTGTCTCAGGGCGCCGCTGAACCGAAGAAGTCGGCGCTGCCGAAGGCAAACACTCCTCCGTCGGCGCCCAAGAGCCAATAACCTCCCCCGTTCGGCGTTGAATCGATACCCACGATGGGAGCCGTGGGGAAGACCCCGAGCGAAGGCAACGATCCGAAGAAGGGAGCCTGGGCCACCGTCGCATCGTCTTCGAGCAGCGGCGGAGCGAACACACCGCCGTCGGCACCCACCAACCACACTCCGCCTGTGCCGGGGGCGGCGGCAATCGCGGTGATCGGCGAGGTCGTCGACGCGAACACGTTGAACTGCCCGCTCCCTGTAAGTCCCGCCGGCCGCTCGGCGCAGGGATAGCCGGGCAGCGGGTTGAGTGCCCCCGAAGCGTCACTGTCGACAGTGGCGTAGCCGAGAGAGCCGGGATACCCAGTGATGCCCGTAGCCATGATCGGCCCCACCAGTGACCCCGCTTGCAAGGTCGCAGCGGCCGAGACCTCCAGCGCGGGACAGAAGGCGCCGTCTCCAAAGGCGAAGACACCACCGTCGGCACCGAGCAGCCAGTACCCCTTGCCGTCAGTCGTGGCGGCCGCGGCGACGATGGCGTCGATGGGCTTGACCCCGAGACTCGGGAGCGATCCCATGAACGATGCGTCACCGAAGGCAAAAACGCCGCCATCGGCACCGACCAACCAGTAACCCCGTCCGTCGGTGGTGGCGGCCATGGCGACGATGGACGCGGTTGGCGCTACCCCCAACTCCGTCAGCGACCCATAGGAGTAGGCGTCACCGAAGACTTGTACGGCGCCGTCAGCTTGTGCAAGCCAATACCCACCGCCGTCGGGGGTATGCGCCATGGCGACGAAGCGAGTGGGTGCGGCCGCCGAGGTAACGGTGAAGGGAGTCACCAGGTTGTCGATTGACGACACCGAACCTGCCTTGAAGCAGCTGACGCCGAATGCGTAGCGACCACGGACCACCGGGCTTGCAGGTATCCCAACGAAACCAGGGATGACATATCGCATGAACGGGCGCGCCCCTGTGCCCAGGGCAGTCACGTCGGTCGTGGCACCCACGGGCCCGAAGACAACCTGACCGCACCCGGCCGAGACGCGGACGGAGACGACCGAGCCCACTGGCCCTGACGTCGGCTGTACCACCAGCGAGGGCAAGGGAGGAGTCGCCATCGCCTTCGAAGGCCATACAGCACAACCAATTATGCCGACAGCGAAAGCAAGTACTAGCCCGAGGATACGCCGCGTTATCTCCGCACCACCCTTGTCACGCCAACAGAGGACTCGTGGGAGCCTAGCGCCGCATGCCGACGCCACCCCCGGCTTCGGGAACTTGCTAAGAATCCTGATTGGAGCACCCCATCGAGGCGGGCCGAGCGATCGGGAACATCACCTGCGAATGTGGTGCGGCATCGACCTGTCATCAGTTCCGATCGGGCTCGAAGGATTTGCCAGGACCGATTGACCAGCTCCCACCGGAGTTATCGGATCATGGGCGTCTCACCCCAAAGCGCTGAGCTGATCCCGTCGTTGTGTCGGTTCATTTGTGGCGAACCGAAGCTTCGTTCAGCGCGACAGCCGCTCGAATGAGTGCCTTGAATGCTTCTTGATCAACCCTTTCACCCTCATGAAGATCGATGGCACGACGGGCATTGCCGTCGAGGCTGGAGTTGAATAGATGTGAAGGATCCTTCAATGAGGCGCCCTTGGCAAAGGTGACCTTCACATGGCTCTTGTAGGTTTCGCCCGTGCAGACCATGCCGTGGTGTGACCAGACCGGAACACCCTCTGGATTTGAGGGCTTACGCCACTTCCATTCCTCAACCACTTCAGGATCGGCCTGCTTGATCAATTTCCGAATCTGGGAGAGCGCCGCGCCCTGCCAATCGTCATCCTCTCCCCTCAACGAGGTCTTCTTCATGTCGATGGATCGCCCCTCGTTGCTCTTCGGCATGCTCGACAAGGGTACCGTCGAGATGGCTCGGCCGCCTCAAAGTTGGCGCCGACGTCGACATCTTGGACTTCGGCGACGATCACTCCGGCCTGATCGTCGCCGATACTGCGCGAGCGACCAACGAAGCCGCCTCCACGCAGTGGCATCAACGCAGGGTTTCTCCTACTTCGATGCGCCACGGCAGCTCACCGAGATGGGCACCGTCTTCCATCGCCAGGGTTGATGCAAGTCCGGGTGTCGCACGATTCTCGGCGACACAGGGAGCGGGCGACGGGAATCGAACCCGCATGACCAGCTTGGAAGGCTGGGACTCTGCCATTGAGCTACGCCCGCGAAGCGCTCAAGATTACCCGTCGTCGAGGGTGGACCGGGCCACAGTGCCGAGAGAAATGCTGCTTCGGCTCTCGTGACGCCGTCCTCGAATCGGGCTTCACATCGGGGATGGATCGGAGACGTCTTCGGTCACCTGTTATCGAAGCCAGCGAACACGGCCACGTCGCCCCAGATCACCCTGTCCACTTCTCGGAGCTTCCGGGCCTCGAGCACTCCGGTTGGGCTGAGACACAGAGGAAAGGAGGAAACGACCCCGTTGGCCGTCACCTCCTGGCCGATCCGGACAAGCCCTCGTTCGGCGAGGGATTGGATCGCGTCGGGTCGGGCCGACCACACGGCGTCTCTCTCTCGCCCGCCGACGATCCCGGCGATGAGGACTTCCTCTTCGTCGATGGAGTAGCTCATCGATGTCCGCAACCAGAGACTCGACACCGACGACGAAGGTGGCCCGTGATCTTCCTGGCTCCTGCCTGCGTCAGCTGTCTCATGAGTGGGTACTCCCTCATTGTCATTGCCTCGATGCCCCAACGGAGGTCAAGTATCGGCACGTCGTCCCGTCAGTTGAACAACGGGCGAACGACTGGAAATGCAACCGGTCCAGCCCCCCGCCAGGCATGGATGGCGCCGGACCTGGTCGTTTGGCCCCGATCGGCAAACCGACGCCGATTGCACCCCCTCGCCCCCACCTCGGATCGGGCCGAGATCGACACCGACAGGTACCGTTGAGTGCCGTCCCAGCCATCAGGCGAGGGGGCGCGGGGAGGCTCCATGTCCTGGAAACCGATAACGGAGCAATGGGTCGTCGCTCATGTCGACGGCAAGGTGAGGCAGCTCCTGGTGACCGCCTTTGACTCGTACTCAGGCGCCATCAGGGTCGGTTGGCCTCCCCAGGACCCCGCATCGGTTTCCCAGGGCCGGCATTCGCGGGCCCGGCAGAGGCTGATCGAGAAGTCTGCCTACGAGCCACTGGATCCCGACGCCTTCAGGACCGCGACCACGGGGTAGTCGGTGGGAAAGCGGTACTGAGGCGAGGCATCCGGTAACCCCCCGGAAACGGATGCCTCGAGCCCCAGCAAGTTGCCCGTCGTCTGCGCTGGGATGCGTCGTCCCCGCGCCAGGCGATAGAGGAACGGTAACTGTGGCGGGTCTCGTCCTCAATGAGACTCCCGACCCCTTTTCGTCTCCAGTCCCCGTGCAGGGGAGTGCGTGGGGGCGGGCATCGGAGAGAAGATACTGAGCCCTGTCTCGCATCTACGGCTTCTCGAGTGAGTCGGGGAGGGGGGATTTGAACCCCCGACCTCCTGCTCCCAAAGCAGGTGCGCTGCCAGGCTGCGCTACTCCCCGGATATTTCCGGGCCTGACCTGGATTTCTCCGCTCAGGTCCGAACTTTTCCTCCAGCACAGCGCTCGGAGTCCCCAGAATCCGAGCCGTCCGAATGGAGGAGTGGACATGAACAGCGTAGGGGACCTGGACAGGCTGGCGTGATCCTTCGAGCGCCATCTCCGGGTGGAGAACAAGTCCCCCAAGACGGTCACGACGCACGGGGAGTCCGTGACCCAGCTCGGGGGGCATCTGGCAGGGGGGATCACCTCAGCCTCGATACACCGATGAGCGACCGGAGTAGATAGCCGCGCATCCGCGGAAAGTGCCTCCCTGCTTGGGAAAATAGCGGTGTCTAAGACGCAATCATCCGCAAGCCAGGAGGCACTTTCAGTGAACGCAGTATCGCGCGGAATCGACCGCATCGAGGTGATCTTCGACGAGCCCAACCTGGTGGCCAATGCCGGGCTCTTGCTGGTGGCCACGTTGACCGTCCGGCTCGGACTGGAACGCCTGATCAATGCCACCGTTCACCTCTCGGGTCGTGTCGGCGGAGCTCTTCCGGGACGCAAGGTGCTCACGTTGGTCCACGCCATGGCGGCGGGCGGATCGCACATCGACCACGCCGACATGCTGCGCTCGGGAGCCACCGGGTCGGTGCTCGGGCACCGAGTGATGGCGCCCTCAACGTTGGGCACGTTCCTCCGGGCCTTCACCTTCGGTCACATCCGACAACTTGACCGGGTGCTTGGTGAAGCGCTGCGCCGGGCGTGGGCCCTCGGGGCCGGACCGCGGTCCGAGCAGCTCGTCATAGACCTCGACTCCACCATCTGCGAGGTGTGCGGCAAGGCCAAGCACGGCGCCGGCTACGGATACACGAAGAAGCTCGGCTACCACCCCCTCATCGCTGTCCGAGCGTGGACGGGTGAAGTGCTCCACGTGCGGATGCGCAAGGGTGCGGCCAACACCCAGCGCGGGGCGGTGCGTTTCGTCGAGGAGCTCGTGGCCCGAGTACGGCGGGCCGGAGCCACCGGGGAACTGATCATGCGCTTTGACTCGGGCTTCTGGTCCAACTCCACCCTCGCCACCTTGGAGCGTCTCGACGTCGGCTACACGATGGGCGTGCGCATGATCAAGGCCGTGACCAGGGCCGTCGAGGGCATCGACGAGTCCGCCTGGACCCCGATCGACTACACCGTCGATGGCGAGGCCGAGGTGGCGCAGTGTGACTACAAAGGCCGGCGACTCATTGTGCGCCGCACCCGGCTGGTCGGACGCCAGGCCACGCTGTGGCCACAGTGGCGGCACTTCGCCTTCCTGACCGACCTCGACGGCGACTGTGTCGACCTCGACGCCTTCCATCGAGCCCATGCCACCGTCGAGCTGGCCATCCGCGACCTGAAAGAGGGTGCAGGCCTCGAGCACGTCCCTTCGGGCCACTTCTTCGCCAACTCGGCGTGGCTAGTGTGCGCCGCCCTCGCCCATGACCTCATCCGTTGGACGGCCATGCTCGGTGCCATCACCCCCGTGGACCACCTCACCGTTTCCCGCACCGTGCGCACCCGCTTCTTGTCCATACCCGGCCGTCTCGTGAGCCGCTCCGGCCGCTCGACGCTGCGAGCCCCGCTTGAGTGGCCGTGGGCCGAGGCATTCAACCGGGCCCTCGACCTTCTGCGCGCCCTGCCGCCGGTTCCTGTGTAGTTCGGCATTCCGCGGCGGGCGCACCGCAGACGATCGCAAGACGGCGCTGACAACCGACGCGAACTCAACGAGGCCTTGATCGAGCGCGTCCCGTCTGACGATGAAGAGCTCAGTGCGTCATCGCTCGACCGTTGCGCCGTCGATCACCTCAAACCACTGCCCACCAGGTCACTGATCGGTGGATCGAGGCTCAGTCGGTCAGTTTCGACGCGAGCACATCGAGGGTTTCATGGAGGATCTCCTTTGGGAGCGCTCGGCCGCCACGGCGTCGGTGCGGTCCAGGGCGCTCCAGCAGTTCTCCGGGTGGCTGGCGGACGACGGGCACGTGGATACCGACCCCATGGCCAAGATGAAGGTCCCCTTTGTCCCCGCAACAGCCCGTGCCCATCCTCACTGAGGCTGATCTGAAGGCCCTGCTGGCGACGTGTCGGTCGAAGGGCCTTCGAGGACCGAAAGGACGAGGCGATCATCGGTCTTCTGGCCGACACTGGCATGCGCCGGGCGGAGGTGCTCGGGATGGGGTGCGAGGATGTCGACCTCGACGTGGAGGGTCGTGTCCGTGCTCGGGAAGGGACACAGGCGACGTCAAGTCCCCATCGGAGCCAAAACCATGGATCCGCTACCACAAAACCTGTGTCACGACGTATAACGCGTTCTTGCCTGACGATTGAGTGAGCGAGATTGCGTGAGGTCGCGCCCACTATGTGCTGCGTTGTCAGCGTTACTCGTCGCGCTGTGCCGTAGTCCTCTATTAGTCCCACCGGCCACCTGTCACGATCGAAGTGTCCTGCCCCCGACGGGGTGGAGTGGGGGAGCCACCCCGTCGGGGTAAGGCAGTTCCTGTGGCAAGTAGCGATCTGGTCGGAATCTCCCAACCTCTCGTTTGCCCAAGTTCCTCGCGTAGCGTGTGCGACGCTCGTGGGGTTAGAAGGTGAAGTAGGTGCAAGTACGGACAGAGACCAGCATCACAACTAACGTGAGAGCGTTCAACGACAAAGACCGGCCCCCACGGAGGTACCCGTCGGGTCGGCTGTGTGCGGATCATGCGTGTGACACACGCCTTTCGATTTACAACCAAGGTTCTTACTGCTCACTGCACACAAAGGATGTGATGCGCGTCAGGGGCAAGAGGGCCGTTTGACGCCATCCGCTTTTCGAGAAAGCTCCTATGGCGGGTGCGTCTTGGACTTGGTCTTCTGCGAGGCGCGTTAGTTGCCGAAATCCCAGCTCTCCCCGATCTCGTAGCGGTGCACGACGTTTTTGGCGATGAGGATCTTGTGGACCTCGTCGGGGCCATCGGCGAGTCGGAGGGTACGCGCCCCCAAGTACATTGCGGCCAGTGGCAGGTCGTTGGACACACCGGCCGCGCCCCACACCTGGATGGCGCGGTCAACTACCCGGCTGTACGCGGCGGGCACGAACACCTTGATGGCCGAGATATCGGTTCGGGCCGACCCATCCCCCTGGTCCATCTTTTCGGCGGCGTGGATCGTCATCAGGCGCGAGGCCTGGATATCGATGTAGCTGTCGGCGATGAACCCTTGGATGAACTGCTTCTCTTTCAGCATGCCGCCGTGAACCCTGCGTTGACAGGCACGCTCGACCATGAGATCGAAGGCCCGCAACATCTGACCGACGGAGTTCATGCAGTGGAAGATACGGCCCGCTCCGAGGCGGTCCTGGGCGGCCTGGTGACCTTGTCCGACGTGACCCAGGGCGTTGTCGGCGGGAACCCGGACGTTGTCGTAGATCACCTCGCAGTGATCGGAGCTGTCGCGCCCCCAGATCCCGATACCCCGGACGATATTGACGCCCTTGGTGTTCGTGGGGACGATGATCTGGACCATCTGGCCGATGTCATGTTGGCTGCCCGGTTCGCTGACCCGGCACATGACGATGAAGAAGTCCGCGGCGATGCCGTTCGACGTGAACCACTTGTGGCCGTTTATCACCCACTGATCGCCCTCACGCACGGCGCTGGTGTCGAGTGACCGAGGGTCGGACCCGGGGTTGTGGGGTTCTGTCATCGAGAAGCCTGACTCCATTGACCCGTCGATCAGGGGGAGTAGCCACTTCTGCTTCTGCTCCTGCGTGCCGTACTTGACGAGGATCGTTTGGTTCCCGGAGTTCGGTGCCACCACTCCAAAGAGCGACGCCGCCCCGATGGCGTAAGCGAGCACTTCGTTCATGTAGGCATGGGCGAGGAAGTCGAGGCCCATCCCTCCGTACTCCTTCGGGAGGTGCGGTGCCCACAGTCCGGCTTCCCACACCCGCTGCTTGATCTCTTCGCGGAGCTGATGTGCCTCGCGACGTTGGTGTTCGGGAACGTCGGATTCGCGGCTCAGGTTCCACAGCTTTGCCTCGTTGGGGAGGATGTCGTCGTTGACGATTTGCGCCGTTCGCATGCGGATATCGTTGATGCGATCGTCGAGCGTGGGAATGGGCTTCACGTTCATTGGCATGAAGGGCAACCTCTCATCGTGTGCGAACGGGTCAGGCCGGTGGATGTGCCATTGCCACCTCATATGACCACAGCTCGCTGTGGACGGCCACGGGCGGATGATCCCTCCCCGGTCGGTGACAAGTTCGTCGAGATGGACCGCTATATTCATGGCGGCTGAAGCGCTTGCTCAAGAAGACGCCTGGTCGCAACCTGCGAACGGGACAAGCCGACTGTTGGACCCGAACCTGGTTCCACGACCAGGGCCTGCACAAGTTCATGGGGACTATCCGATACCCGAAGGCAGCGTAACCATGTCCAGAAGACCGTCGGTGAGCTGTGTGCGGGAAAACCGCATGCACAGATCGAAAGGGGGATGGGGAACCGGGCTCGCTTTGCGAGTACCGTGTCCCTGACTACCCATGCCTTCTCCGAGTTGCCCGAAGTGCCAGTCCGACCAGCTCGACGAGGATTGGGGTAGCCACGGTGATGACTGCCCTGTCGGCGACCACCGGCATCTCATCTGCACGAACCCCGTCTGCCTGTGGACCTTCACTGTGGCAGCGCGATCCGGGAAGACCCAGTGAAGCTCAAGTTGGACTTACACGAAGTCTACAACCGGGGTGAGGACATAGACCGAGCACTCCGTGGTGTCATCGACGAGGCGGTGGAGAAGAAGGCTGAACGAGTCGAGATCATCCCTGGGAAGGGCAGCGGCCAGCTCAAGAAGCGCGTCCTTCGATTCCTCGATCAGAAGGAAATCAAGGCGCTGTACGACCGCGTCGAGAAGGACTCACGCAACTTCGGGAGGGTGTTCGTTCACTTCCGGTGGAAGTGACGTTCGAGTCCTCCAGTGCCAGTGGATCTGGATCACGAGATCGTGATCCAGATCCTCGGCGTTTCCCATGACACCTGGGTCGTTGGGAACCAGGAATCGCAGTCCGCAGACAAAGCTCGAAAGCGTCATCCCGCGGAGATGCATTCACCGCACGTCGCCGGACCTGGAGGTGAGCGTGACGACGTTCCTGCGCTCCCGCCTCCTAATTTGGGCCACCTGAGGTCAACGTTCCATAGGTTCAGATCGACGTGGACTCACGCGGAACCATTCGGCACGAGCATATGACCCGTGGTGCTGAAGTGCGCCTCGGGGCTGTCAGGGGCGCGCTGACGATGGCGGGGTGGATCTGCGGACGGTGGGGGAGCCTGGCCCATGGAGGTTGGCGCGTCACCACAGCTGATCGGGGCGCCTCTCTGGGCGCGTAGCCTCGTGTCAAGGACAGAGGAGAATGACCGTGGAAGACGCGACAAGCATTGAGGTGGACAGGATCACCGAAGTACTGATTGACGGGATCTGGCACCCCGTGATCCCCGGCACCCTTCGTATGGTTCCATTCGAGCTTGCTCCCGAGCACCTTTCAGTTCCAGGGATCGGATTCCAGTCGGGGCCGACGTCCTCCCGACGAAGCAAGGAGGCTATCTACGCCCCCCTGACGTCAGTATCGGCTGTCAAGACTCTGGACGACGCTCGAACTCAACAGCCGAGAGGCTAAATCCGGCGCCGCCTACGCCATCTGCCGATGGGGGAGAGGACCTTCATCTACTCAGGCGGGTCGCTACCAGCCCGGGGCGCTAAGGAACGCTCTTCGGGTGGCCTCATTACTCTTCGTTGAGTGGCGAAGAGCTGGCAGAAGGAATGGTGGTGGATATGGCTGGAGCCAACCGGGCAGAAATCAGAATCGTCGACCGGACCACCGTCAAGGAGGTCGGCGACAGGATCGAGATCGAATGGCGGCTGAGCGCCAAACCCGAACTTGAGTGGGCCGAGATTTTTCAGTTGGCAGCTCCATCAGACCGCCATGGCTCCCCCGAATGGGTCAAGGGTGGTAGCCCTGATGTGATGGGAAGTGTCGTCCGATGGTTTGTTCCCAGCGGGGAAATCGAGAACGCCGACGCTGAGGTGCAACACCGTTTGTCGGTGGCGAACCAGAGGTTCGGGTTGGGGTAGAGGATTGCGGATTGCAGCGCTTCGCCGGACACGCCGATGTCACGACGGCACCCGTGGTTCGGTCGTACTCGCCCCGTTGTGATGTGGCCCAGCGTGCGGCGTGACCCGGTTTCCGAGGCGCAAGAAGGCACTCGTACCTTCTCGCTACTACGCCGGCACCTTCGGCCTCGAGGACGTCAGCTGAGGATCCCCACCGCGACCGGTGTCGCACCGCTCGTGGTGCGTCTCACCCGGGAGATCCCCTACCCGGTTGGCTCGATCAGATCGGCGACGCTTCTCGCCGACGGGGCCCGGCTCTGTGTCGACGTCATGGCGGAGGTCGAAGTCGAGTCCTGCGAAGACACACCTGATCTCGACCGCATCGCCGGGGTGGACCTGGGCATCATCCACCCCCTCCAAGGGCCAGCGGGGATCGCGGCGCTGGAAGAAGTACCGGGCCCGGAGCAAGGTCCTCGAGGTCGTCATCACCGGCGCCTGGCTCAGGCCCGCCACGAAGTGGCCAGGACCGTGGTCGACTTCGCCCTCCGCCACCGCGTCGGCCTCCAGGTGGTGGGTGATCCCCGGGGCGTGCTCGATGGCGACGCCGGGGCCCGCCAGAACCTGGCCACCCGCAATTGGCGGGTGGGGCAACTCATCGACGTGCTGTCGGTGCGGGAACAGGGTTCCCAAACCCAAAGGCAGGAACCTCTCCTGTCGCCACTGCGATCTCGGCGCGCACCGCGACCTGGTGGGTGCCATCAACATCGCCTCGAGGTCACCTCGAGGCGGAGTCAACGTCGACCCGAGCAGGTTGGCGATCACGCACCGTCGAGCCGGACGGCATCAGCCGGGCCGGACCCGGCGTGACCCGAGACGGGTGGCTCTGGAGCAACGGGGCCACCTGTTGGGTCTGGGGCCGGCCATGGCCCGCTCTGTGGACGTCGAAACTGACCGACACAGAGAGTCGCTCGCCCGGGATGCTTCGGCAGCCTGAGCGAGGAACCGGCAACCGTGTCCACCGCGGGCAAAGGTTGCCGGTTGCGGCACTATTCCCAAAAGCAGGTGCCCGGCCCCGCTACTCCCCGGATCATGTGGAGCCACCGAGGGGCTCCCAACGTCCAGAGCGTAGGCGACGTGACCTCGCCGCTCGGCCCGGACCCCGGTGGTCATCGGCGCTCCGGGATGCGAGCGTCGACGGCGACGCCATAACCTCGGACACTGCTCGGGCGCTCTCGGGCCGGAGGGGGAGAGACTTCAGGTGACGACGATCAGCGGTTGGGTGGCCCCGGGTTTCGAAGCGGTTCGCGACGTGTTCCAAGCCAATTTCGACGCTGGCGTCGAAGTGGGGGCTGCGTTCGGGGCCTATCACCGCGGACAGAAGGTGGTGGACCTCTGGGGAGGCGTAGCGGACGCCCGTACCGAAGCACCCTGGGAGGAGGACACCTTGGTCCTCGTGTATTCGACCACCAAGGGCGTGGCGGCGATGTGTGCCAACCGGCTGGCCCAAGAGGGTGCCCTCGATGTTGAGGCACCGGTCGCCACCTACTGGCCCGAGTTCGCGCAGGCGGGGAAGGAGGCGGTCACCGTGGCCGATGTCCTGTCCCATCGAGCCGGGTTGGCGTGGGTCGACGGCACGATGTCATTTGACGACATGGTCCGGTGGGATCCGGTCGTCGAAGCGCTCGAGCGCCAGTCGCCATCGTGGCCGCCGGGCACGGCTCACGGCTACCACGCCACGACCTACGGCTGGCTGGTGGGCGAAGTGGTGCGCCGGGTCACCGGGATGAGCATCGGCACCTACCTTCGGAGCGAGATCGCAGGACCGCTCGGCGCTGACTTCTTCATCGGCCTGCCCTCCACCGAGGAGCCCCGCGTGGCGAGGCTGGTGTCGTTCATCGAGGGCCTCAGTTCAGGCACGGCGATGCTCAGCGCAAAGCTCGACGGCGCGTCGCACTCGGGACCGGACATGGCGGAGTTGGCCGAGCTGGCCAAGACCTACTTCGCTCCCGGTGGACCGCTCCTTAAAGCGATGTCCGCTCCCGGTGGCGCTCTCACCGACGAAGAGGTGTGGCACAGCCCCCGGCTCCATGCGGCGGAGATCCCCGCTGCCAACGGCATCTGCGACGCCCGTTCGCTGGCTCTGCTCTATGGCGCCTGTGTGGACGAGGTCACCACCCCGTCGGGCCGGGCGTTCCGGATCCTGTCCCCCGAGCAGGTCGATCGGGCGGTGCACCAGCAGACCAAGGGGCCCGACGAGGTACTTATGGGCCTCGACATCCAATGGGGCCTCGGGTTCAACGTGAACAACGGCATCATCAGCGCGGCGGGCCTTGGAGGCCCACGGGCGTTCGGGCACTTCGGCATGGGGGGGTCGGCCGGATGGGCGGATCCCGACCTGCGACTGGGCATGGGATACGTCATGAACCGAATGGACATCGGCACCACCGGCGACACCCGGAGCTTCAGGCTCATGCGCGCCTGTATCGACGCTGCCTCGTCATGAAGGCGGCCGTCTACTACGAGACCGGTGGACCCGAGGTCTTTCGCTACGAGGACGTTCCCGACCCCGTGGCCGGGAGCCGGGACCTCTTGGTCCGGGCCGAGGCGATCAGCATCGAGGGTGGCGACACGCTGGCACGCGCCATGGGCGAGCTCGCCGCGGTGCCCCACATCGTGGGGTACCAGTGTGCGGGGACCGTCATCGCCACCGGTGCCGATGTCGAGGGATTCTCCGTCGGTGACAGGGTCGTGGCCTTGGGCCTCGACGGGTCTCATGCCGAGCTCCGGGCCGTCCCGACGTCGTTCTGCTGGCCGGTGCCAACGGGACTGTCCATCGAAACAGCGGCCTGTGTCCCGGTGGCCTTCGGGACCGCCGACGACTGTCTCTTCGAATTCGGACGACTCCAAGCGGGGGAGACCGCGTTGGTGCACGCCGGCGGGAGTGGTGTGGGGATCGCGGCCATCCAGATGGCGAGCCGTGCTGGGGCGCGGGTGCTTGCCACCGCATCCAGCGACGAGAAGCTCTCTCGTCTCGCTCCGTTGGGGCTCGACGACGGGATCAACTACGCCACGACCGATTTCGTAACAGAGGTGCGCCGGCTCACCGAAGGTCGGGGTGCGGACGTGATCGTGGACTCGGTGGGTGGGCCGATCCTGCAGGGGAGCCTGCACTGTCTTGCCTATCGCGGCCGGTGCGTCACCGTCGGCGACGCGGGTCGACGTGGCGGCGAACAGTTGGACGTCTCGACGTTGCGTCCCAACAACCAGAGCTTGATCGGGGTCTTCCTGGGCGCCGAGCTCTTCTTGAACCCCCGGACCCACGCCATGATCGCCCGCCATCTCGACGAGATCGCTTCTGGCTCCCTGCAGGTCGTGATCGACCGCCGCTTTGCACTATCGGACGCGGAAGAGGCCCATGCCTACATCGAGAGCCGCCAGTCGTTCGGTCGCGTCCTGCTCCTTCCCTGACAAAGAGCGTGCACAGAACGATCCTCACGACCTCGGTGCGATGTGGAGGACGGCGGCGCCGGTGAGGTTGTCACCGGCGAGGTCGGCGAGAGCCCGGTCCGCGTCCTCGAGCGGGTAGGGAGTCGTGGTTGCCACCACGCCCATGCGCGTGGCGATTCGCAGGAATTCCTCTCCGTCGCGTCGGGTGTTGGCGGTGACGCTGCGGACCTCGCGTTCGTTGAAGAGATGGTCTTGGTATCGAAGCGAGGGAATGTCACTCAGGTGGATCCCCGCGATGACAAGGACGCCGCCGCGGTCGAGCGCCTCCAATGCGACGGGCACGATCTCTCCTGCCGGCGCGAAGAGAATGGCCGCGTCGAGCAGCACCGGTGGAGACGCATCGGCCGGGCCCACCGAGGCCGCTCCGAGCTCGACCGCCAGAGCCCGCGCCTCCTCGGATCGAGTCATCACGTGGACCTCAGCGCCTTCGTGCAGTGCCACTTGGGCTGTGAGATGGGCCGAGCCCCCGAATCCGTAGATCCCCAGGCGTCCTCCCGGGCGAAGACCCGTCCGTCTCAAGGCGCGATACCCGATGATCCCGGCGCACAGCATCGGGGCCGCCTGGTCGTCAGACAAGCCGTCGGGTATCCGGTACGCATAGCGTTCGTCGATGACCGCTGCCTCGGCGTACCCACCGTCGTGGTCCCAACCCGTGAACGTCGCCTCGAGGCAGAGGTTCTCGTCGCCGCGCCGACAGAACTGACACCGCCCGCACGTTCCCGCCAGCCACGCGATGCCGACCCGGTCACCGATGGCGAATCGAGAGCAGTCCGGACCGAGCGCGTCGACACGTCCGACCACCTCGTGGCCCGGCACGATGTTTCTTCGATGCACCGGAAGGTCTCCCTCGCTGACGTGGAGATCGGTGCGGCATACGCCGCAGGTCGAGACCGCCACCCGGACCTGGCCGGGCCCCGGGAGCGGGAGGTCACGGTCGACCATGCGCAGGGGCCCGTCGGCCAAGGGCCGAGGTGAGACGACCTCCCAGGCGCGCATGGTCAATGGTCGCACCCGACGAGCCCCGCTGCAGGGAGCCGAGCAGGCTACGTTCTCGCCGTGGGGGTTCGAGCGGCGGTGTGGGACCTCGGGAGCAGCTCGTTCCACCTTCTTGTCTGCGAAGCCGGGAGCGGTGACGCTCTCACCCCGGTCCTCCACCGCAGGGCGCTGCTGAACCTCGGGTTGAGCGTGGGGGAGCGGGGGAACATCCCCCGGGACCGGATCGCAGCGTCGGTGGCGGCCGCCAAGCGACTCCGGGCCGGGCTCGCCGAAGCTCGAGCCGAGATCGTGGTCGCCCTCGCCACTGCAGCCCTGCGAGACGCGGCCAACAGCTCCGAGGTGGTGGAACGCCTCGAACGGGTGGTCGGGACCAAGGTGCTCGTCCTCGGAGGAGAAGAAGAGGCCAGGCTGTGCTTCATCGGTCAATGCGCCGGGGTATGGACAGGCCCAGGCCCGACCCTGGGGATGGACCTGGGTGGGGGGAGCCTCGAAGCAGCCGTGGGGGACTCCGAGCATCTGAGTATGGCCATGAGCGCGGCGATCGGCCCTGCCCGTCTCCGGGGCGAGCTCGGGACCGGCGACCCGCTCTCGGTGGCCGATCAGGTCGCGCTCCGATCCCGCACCGGAGAAGCTATGGAGGCGATCTCCGAAGCGGTGTCCGGGTACCCCGGAGTCACCGATCGGACGGTGGTGAGCGGAGGCACTGTGCGAGCCTTGGCCCGGCTCGCCACCGCACGTGCCCGACGAAGGCCCTCGGCAGGGCCGGGGGAGGTCAACCAGGTCGAGTTGCCGGCGAGTCAGGTCCTCGAGCTCGCCGACCAGCTGGCCAGGCTCGACCTCCGGGCCCGCCTGGCGCTCCCGGGGATGCAGCCCCGCCGGGCGCCACTCCTCCCGGTGGGCGCAGCGGTCTTGGCCACCGTCGCGTCAGAGCTCAGGGTGGGGAGATTCGTCGTGAGCGAATGGGGCCTACGCGAAGGAGCGATCCTCGACGCACTGCACCATCGTTGAACGTTCGAGCGTCAAGACCAGGAACTCAGCGCGCGCCGAACCCAACGAGGAACTGGAGTGGAGACGCCGGGGCCAGTTCGCGCCCCAGGCGGTGCAACGTCGAACCCTGGCGGTCCTACGTCGTCTTCTTGCCCAAGATCCTGTTCATCTTGGTGCCGCACGTCGGACACGTCCCCTGCGCGGCCCGCCGACCATTCGCGAGCTCGACTTCCTGACCCTCGAACTGTCGCTTTTCACGACATTTCACACAGTAACCCTCGTACGAAGCCACGCTCGTCCTCCTCACTGTGCGCCCCGCCAGATATCGGCTTGAAGCTATCGCCGGGTTTCGCACCAGACGTGGATGGTAGGCACGCCAGGCACGCCGGCGACGAGGAAGGTGGCCTTTGACCTGGTTGACCAGGGAACCGCCGGTCCACATCGACACCTCGCGGCGCCCCCAGGGGGGACCCGGCGCTGGCCCGTGGGGCGATGGGTTGTCACACTGGACCAGGACCGGGGAGCTCTCCGAGAGGCGCTCCACGCCGAGAAGGGATGTCGTGATGACAGGAAACGAGGAGTCGGTCATCGCCATCCTGGCCGAGGAGTGGGGTGCCATCGACACCTTGGCCCAGGGCCTCGCCGACGCGGAATGGGAACTGCCGTCGGAGTGTCCGGGGTGGACGGTGCGCGACGTGTTGTCACACCTGATCGGCATCGAACGGGTGCTACTGGGCGAAGCCCCCCCGCCGCCGCTCGCGGAGTTGCCGGCCCACGTCGAAAACGAAGTCGGTGCCCGCAACGAGGCGTGGGTCGCATCGCGGCGCTCGCATCCCGGGCCTGAGGTCCTGCGTGAATTCCAAGAGGTCACGGCGCGTCGCATCTCCGAGCTGCGGTCATGGCCCGAGTCTCGTTTCGACGAAATCGGCCCGAGCCCGGTCGGCGTTGTCCCGTACCGCGAGTTCATACACGTGCGGGTCATGGACTCCTGGGTGCACGAGCAGGACATCCGGGTTGCCACGGGTCGGCCCGGTCACGATGCTGGACCTGCTGCGGAGCTCTCGATCGACCGCCTCTGCGCGGCGATGCCGTTCGTCGTGGGCAAGCAGGCGGGAGCCCCAGAGGGAGCCTCGGTCCGATTCGACCTGCGCGGTCCGCTGTCGCGGCGCATCGACGTCATCGTGCGCGACGGCCGGGCCAAGGCTGTGGTGGAGCTGAACGAGAAACCTACGACCTTTCTCGACATGGACGTGGAGGTCTTCTGGCGCCTGGCCTGCGGCCGGGTGGACGGAAAGGCCGCTCATCTCGCTGGGCTCGTGGACGTGGGTGGCGACGACGCCCTCGCGTCTCGCGTGCTCGACGCCATGGCCTTCATGATCTGATGACGCCCACGGTCCGTGGCTGTGGCCCCTTTGCGACGGGTCCGTGACGGGGACTTGTAGACTCTGCATTCCTTATGCGCGCCACCGCAGAGCAGGTCGAGGGCAACAAGGTTCGCCTCTCCGTCGAAGTCGACGAGGCCGAGGTGGACCAAGCACTCGCCGCTACCGTTCGTCGACTCTCCACGCAAATCCGGGTTCCAGGGTTTCGTGCTGGCAAGGTGCCTCGCCAGGTACTCGAGGCTCGGCTCGGGGGCGCCACCGCGTTGCGCCAACAGGCGCTGAGCGATGCTCTGCCCGATCTGTACGCGCGTGCCGTCGTCGACACCGAAGTTGACCCCATCGCCGCCCCGGAGATCGACATCAAGTCCGGTGAGGACGGTGGGCCTGTGACCTTCGACGCCGTCGTCGAGATCCGCCCCACCGTGTCGATCGCCGGGTACGGCGGGTTGCAGGTGACGCTTCCGGGTATCGAGGTCGGCGACGAGGAGATCACCGCACAGGTGGACCGGTTGCGTGACCAATCCGGCGAGCTCACCTCGGTGGGCCGAGCCGCGCGCGACGGGGACCACGTGTCGATCGATCTCCACGGGTCGCGCCAACACGGTGAGGACCTCCATGTCGAGGACTATCTCTACGAGGTCGGCAGTGGTGCGGAGATCGAGGGACTCGACGAGCAGCTCCGGGGGGCCAAGACCGGCGACATCCTGGAGTTCTCCGCACCGGTCCGGACCGAGGACTCCGAGGACGAGGCCCAGATCCGGGTGCTCGTCAAAGACGTGAAGGAGAAGATCCTTCCCGAGCCCACCGACGAGTGGGCCGCCGAGGCTTCGGAGTTCGACACCCTCGAGGCCTTACAAGACGACCTGCGAGGTCGCCTCCGACAGCTCAAGTTGGTCCAGGCCCAGCTGGCACTGCGCGAACGCACCGTCGATGCCCTCGTGGGCCTGGTCGCCGAGGACCCCCCTGAGTCACTCGTCGAGGAGGAGGTCCGCGAGCGCCTGCACGATCTCGGGCATCGCCTCGAGGCGCGCCGCCTCACCGTCGAGCAGTTCCTCCAGGCATCAGGCCGAGGTGAGGGTGAGTTGCTCGCCGAGATCCGGGCTGATGCCGCTCGGGCCGTTCGCCTCGACCTTGCCCTGCGGGCGCTCGCTGACGCTGAGGACGTCCAGGTCACAGACGAGGAGCTCGACGAATCGATCGGGGAGATGGCTCAGCAGGCAAGCACCAGCGCGGCCGATTTACGTCGCCGACTCGACCGCGCAGGCAGGCTGCCCGCGGTACGCTCCGACAGGAGGAAGGCGAAGGCACTGACCTGGCTCTTCGACCAAGTGGACCTGGTCGACGAAGACGGGAAACCCCTGTCCCGGGACGACTTGCACGTGGACGTCGCAGCACAAGGAGCAGGTGGCGCCGAACAAGGCGGCCAAGAGGGCAGTGCCGATGAGGCCGAGCCCGGCGAACAAGGGAGCGAAGACGTGCAGGTTGAGGGACGATCCACGGCGGAGGCCGAATCGTGAGGGTCACGGGCGGAGCCCAGGGCTATCTGGTTCCCACGGTCATCGAGCAAACGAGCCGTGGAGAGCGTGGATATGACCTCTACTCCCGCTTGCTCAAGGAGCGCATCATCATCCTCGGGACACCCATCGACGACACCGTGGCCAACCTCATCTGCGCCCAGATGCTCTTTCTCGAGTACGAAGAGCCGGACAAGGACATCCACCTCTATGTCAACTCGCCCGGAGGCGACATCACCGCCCTCTTCGCGATCTACGACACCATGAAATTCGTGAAGCCCGACGTGTCGACGTTCTGTTTCGGCCAGGCGGCCTCGGCGGCGGCAGTGTTGCTGGCGGCGGGCGCCAAGGGCAAGCGATTCGCGCTGCCGCATGCTCGGATCCTCCTCCATCAACCCTGGGGCGGAGCCGCCGGACAGGCGAGCGACATCGAGCTCCAGGCCAAGGAGATCATCCGGATGCGGGATCTGCTGAATTCGATGATCTCCGATGACACCGGGCAGGCCCCCGACAAGATCGCCCGGGACACCGATCGGGACTTCGTCATCACCGCCGATGAGGCTGTGACCTATGGGCTGATCGACGAAGTGATCACCACCCGTGATGCCGTGGGTGCCGCCGAAGCCGTCGGCGCGGCGTAGGCTCGTACAGGGCGAAGGGGGAACACGGTGGCGAAGTTCGGGGACGGCGGAGACCTCGTCAAGTGCAGTTTCTGTGGCAAGTCCCAGAAGCAGGTCAAGAAGCTGATCGCCGGGCCCGGTGTCTACATCTGCGACGAATGCATCGACCTCTGCAACGACATCATCGCTGAGGAGCTCGCCGAGACACCGGAGTTCTCCTTCGAGGAGCTTCCCAAGCCGCGTGAGATCTTCGACTTCCTGAACGACTACGTGATCGGCCAGGAGTACGCCAAGAAGATCCTGTCGGTGGCGGTCTACAACCACTACAAGCGTGTCCAGGCAGGAACGGCCCAGGCCTCTGAGGTGGAGTTGGCGAAGTCCAACATCCTCCTCCTCGGCCCTACCGGCTGTGGCAAGACACTGTTGGCCCAGACCCTGGCCCGCATGCTCAATGTGCCGTTCGCCATCGCCGACGCCACCGCGCTGACCGAGGCCGGGTACGTCGGCGAGGACGTGGAGAACATCCTCCTCAAGCTGATCCAGGCCGCCGACTATGACGTCAAGCGGGCCGAGACCGGGATCATCTACATCGACGAGATCGACAAGATCGCCCGCAAGAGCGAGAACCCCTCGATCACCCGTGACGTGTCGGGGGAGGGTGTCCAGCAGGCGCTGCTCAAGATCCTGGAGGGGACCACCGCCTCGGTGCCGCCCCAAGGTGGTCGCAAGCACCCCCACCAGGAATTCATCCAGATCGACACGACCAACATCCTCTTCATCTGCGGAGGGGCGTTCGCGGGGCTCGACAAGATCATCGAGAGCCGGATCGGCCGCAAGGGGATCGGCTTTCGGGCCGAGGTCCGTCGCAGCACCGAGGCTCGTGACAGCGAGGTTCTCCGCCATGTCCTGCCCGAGGATCTGATCAAGTTCGGACTGATCCCCGAGTTCATCGGGCGGCTCCCGGTCGTGGGTGCGGTGTCGAGCCTCGAGAAGGACGCGCTCATCCGGATCCTGGTCGAGCCGAAGAACGCATTGGTCAAGCAGTATCGACGCGTGTTCGAACTCGACGGCGTGGAGCTCGAGTTCGCTGACGACGCCCTCGAGGCCGTGGCCGAACAGGCCCTGTTGCGCGGCACGGGCGCCCGGGGTCTCCGGGCCATTCTCGAAGAGGTCCTTCTCGAGGTTATGTACGACCTCCCCAGCCGAACCGATGTCGGCAAGTGCGTTATCGACCGGGCTGTGGTGCTCGATCGCGTCCACCCGACGCTCGTACCCCAAAATGAGCCGGCCAACAAGGTGCGGACGCGCCGGGCCGCTTCCTGACGGACCTCCACCCGGCGTTGTCAGCCCACACCGACAACGACGCGACGCGCCCCGGGCGCGACGACATGGTGGCCTGGCTCGACGGTCACGCCGATTACGAGTCGTCCATGCCCACCCGGGTGGGTGCCCCCACGCTGGAGCGCATTCGCGCCTGGTGCCGGCTGTTGGGCGATCCCGAGCGATCGTGCCCGGTGGTCCACGTCACGGGCACCAACGGCAAGGGCTCGACCGCCAAGATCCTGACCGAGCTGTTCATGGCCGACGGGCTGACCGTCGGCACGTACACGAGCCCCAATCTGGCCCGGGTCAACGAGCGGCTGGCCAGAAACGGCGAGCCCATCGACGACGACGAGCTGGCCGAGGTGCTCTGGTCGCTGGCGGCCCTCGAGCCCTTGCTCGCCGAGCGCACCACTCGCTTCGAGCTCCTCACGGCGGCGGCTTTTCGGTGGTTTGCCGACAGTCCCGTGGACGTGGCGGTCGTCGAAGTCGGGCTCGGCGGTCGTTGGGACGCCACCAACGTCGTCGAACCTGACGTGGCTGTCATCACGAACGTGAGCTACGACCATGTGGAGATCCTCGGTCCGACCCTGCGCGACATCGCCACCGAGAAGGCCGGGATCATCAAGCCGGGGTGTCGGGTGGTGGTAGGCGAGACCGATCCCGACCTGCTCGGCATCTTCACCGCCGCCGCCGAGGAGCAGGGGGCGGTCGAGACTTGGGTGCGAGGAGTGGAGTTCGGCTGCGTGGGCAATCAGGTGGCGGTGGGCGGCCGGCTCCTCGACCTGCGCACACCCGGGGCGCGCTACCCCGAGGTCTTCCTCTCGCTCCACGGTGCCCATCAGGGCGACAACGCGGCGTGTGCCGTGGCCGCCGCCGAGGCCTTCTTCGGTGCCCCCCTGGCGCCGGTGGTGGTCGACCATGCCCTGGGATCGGTGCAAGTCCCGGGGCGGATCGAGATCATCTCCCGGGCACCGGTGATCGTCCTCGACGGTGCCCACAACGTGGCCGGGGCCAAGGCGCTGGGCCGTGCCCTGATGGCCGAGCTGGCGCCGGCCGACGACACCATCGCACTGGTCGGCATGCTCCAGGGCCGAGATCCCAGTGCCATGCTCGAAGCCCTCCGACCGGCCGGGGTCACGACGGTCGTGGCCTGCACCGCACCGTCGCCGCGGGCCATCCCGGCTGCGTCGATCGCCGAGGCGGCGCGAGCCCTCGGGCTCCAAGCCCTGGCCGCCGACACCGTCGCCGACGGCCTCACCCTGGCTCGAGCCCGGCTGTCCTCGACCGGGACGCTCATAGTGACGGGTTCGCTGTACGTGGTGGCCGATGCCCGGGCCATCCTGGCGGGATCGACCACCTGGGTCGACCCCGGTAGCCTCTCCGAGCCATGAACCGCACCCTTGTGATCTGCAAGCCTGACGCCGTCGAGCGTGGACTCGTGGGTGAACTCGTCGGGCGCCTGGAGCGCAAGGGCCTGCGACTGGTGGCCGCCGAGCTCCGACAGATCGACGAGGCCATGGCGTCAGAGCACTACGAAGAGCATCGTGGCAAGCCCTTTTACGGTGACCTGGTGGGGTTCATCACGCGGTCGCCCTCGATGGTGCTCGTGGTGGAGGGTCCCGAGGACACCTGGAGCATCGTCCGGACCTTGATGGGTTCGACGAACCCCGCCGAGGCGCCACCGGGGACCATTCGCGGTGATCTGGGGACACTGCTGACCGAGAACCTCGTCCACGGATCGGACTCAGCCGAGTCCGCAGCGCGCGAGATCGCCATCTTCTTCCCGGGATTGGCCTGACGCCCTCGGTCCCCATCGCCACGTCGCGACGCCGCGCATGGCCGCCACCTCGCCTTGTGTGGTCGAGTGGAGTCCCGTAGCCTGGGCGGAACCCCCAGTACAGAGGCGGGAGGCCGCCCGGATTCGGCGACGGTCCCCGCTCCATCAAGAGGTAGATCGACGCCATGCGGGACAACCGGTTTTTCTTGCTCGGCCGCGATATGGCCGTCGACCTCGGCACAGCGAACACACTCGTCTACGTGCGCGGTCGCGGCATCATCTTGAACGAGCCATCGGTCGTAGCGGTCAACGTCAAAGACGGCCGTCCTCTGGCCGTCGGCGCCGAGGCCAAGCGCATGATCGGCCGGACGCCCAGCCACATTCAAGCCATCCGTCCCTTGAAGGACGGCGTCATCGCCGACTTCGAGATCTGCGAGAAGATGCTTCGATACTTCATCCAACGGGTCCACCAGCGTCGCTTCGCCAAGCCGCGCATGGTCATCTGCGTGCCGTCTGGAATCACCGGTGTGGAACAGCGCGCCGTCATGGAGGCCGCCGAATACGCAGGGGCCCGCAAGGCGTACATCATCGAGGAGCCCATGGCGGCCGCCATCGGCGCGGGGCTCCCCGTGCACGAGCCGACGGGCAACATGGTCGTGGACATCGGAGGTGGCACCACCGAAGTGGCTGTCATCTCGCTGGGTGGGATCGTCACGAGCCAGTCGGTGCGTATCGGGGGGGACGAGCTCGACGAGGCGATCATCTCCTACATCAAGAAGGAGTACAGCCTCGCGCTCGGAGAACGCACCGCCGAGGAGATCAAGATCGCACTGGGCTCCGCCTTCGCGCTCGAAGAGGAGCTGCACGCCGAGATCCGGGGCCGGGACCTTGTGACCGGCCTTCCGAAGACGGTGGTCGTGTCCACCGAAGAGATCCGTAAGGCCATCGACGAGCCGGTATCGGCCATCATCGACGCCGTGAAGGTCACGCTCGACAAGACGCCACCCGAGCTCGCCGCCGACATCATGGAGCAGGGAATCGTGCTCACCGGTGGCGGCGCCCTGCTGCACGGTCTCGACGCCCGTCTGCAAGAGGAGACGGGCATGCCCATCGTGGTGGCCCGCGATCCTCTCAATTGCGTGGCGATCGGGAGTGGCCAGTGCCTCGAGGAGTTCGAGGCGCTCAAGCAGGTCCTCATCACGTCCTCTGCCGGGTGATGGGCGTCCGCGCCAGGCGCGGCCCTCGCTTCGCCATCGCTGATCGGCCCCGCCTGTCCCGACGGCTGCGCGCCGGCGGAGCCGGCACCCCTTCCTGAGGGCGGTCCTGCATGCCGAGGCGGACACGGCGGGCGCGGCGAGGGCGGCGGGGGATGACGATCGGTCTTTTGGTCCTGGCTTCGATCGCCATCATCACCCTCGACTATCGGGGCCATGCCCACGGCGTCATCTCCGGAGTCAAGCGCGGTGCTCATGACGCCTTTTCGCCCCTGCAGCGCGGCGTTGACGCCATCGCTCGCCCCGTGGGCAGCTTCTTGTCCGGTGCCGTGCACGGTGGCGACCTCGAGGCCCAGAACGCGAAGCTGCGACGCGAGAACGGAGCCCTGCAGCGACAGATATTGATCAATCAGTCGACGCGCAACTCCTTGCGCGCCCTGCAACGCCTCGACAAGTTGCCCTGGGTCGGCGCCACACCCACGGTGACCGCACAGGTCACCGCCTTGGGCCCATCGGACTTCGCGGCCACTGTCGACCTCGACAAGGGCAGCACCAGCGGTGTGGCTGTCGGCATGCCGGTGGTGGGAGGTGCGGGGCTCGTTGGCCAGGTGACCTTGGTGTGGTCGTCGGGGTGCACCGTGCGCCTGGTTACCGACGTCAACTCGTCGGTCGGGGTGCGCTTCGGTCGGCAGGGAAACCTGGCCCTGGTCCAAGGGTCGGGTCTGGGCAGGAACCTGGCGGCGAACCTCATCGCCCCCGGGACGACCCTGCACAAAGGCGAGGTTTTCACCACCAGCGGACTGCAGCATGCCCAGTATCCGCCGGACATACCGGTCGCCAGCGTGACCTCGTTCTCCTCGACGCCATCAGCGACCCAGGAGACGGTGTGGGCCCGGCCGCTCGCCGATCTTGCCGTCTTGCAGTACGTCGACGTGCTCCAGTGGCAGCCCTCACCATGAGTCGACCCGGTGCGGCCATGCGTGTGGGGAGCTCCCTGACGACCGCGGATGTGGCCCGCTCCACGATCGTGATCGCGGTGGTCCTCGTCATCCAACACACGCTGCTCGACTCGGTCCGGGTCGGAGGGGCGCATCCCGATCTGATGCTGCTCCTGCCCGTCGCCGCCGGCTACGCAGCGGGACCGGACCGGGGTGCGGTCTTCGGTTTCATCGCGGGGCTCGTGGCGGACCTGTTCCTCCCCACCCCCTACGGCCTGTCCGCCCTCGTGGGCTGCCTGTTGGGCTATGCCACCGGCATGGCGACCCGGGGGCTGGTGCGCAGCTCATGGTGGTTGCCCCCTGTCGTGGCCGCAGCGGCGACAGCCGCCGGCATGGGGACGTACGCGATCCTGGGGGCGGTGCTCGGCGACCCCGGAATGCTCAAGACCTATCTGGTGCCCGCCTTGGTGGTGGGGACGCCATCGGCGGCGTTGCTGGCGGTTCCCGTCTTGCGCTTCGTGGCGTGGGCGGTGCCCGACCCCCGGCCGGGCCACGGTGCTGTCGCAGGGGGCGGGGGCACACGGTGAAGTTCCGTCGTCGTCGCTTCGCGCTGGCACTGCGAAGCGCGGATACTCCTCGGCGCCCCCCGCGGCCGGCGCGCCCGACCGGGGGGCGCTTGCGACACCCCTTGCGGGGGACCCGGTTCTATCCGAAGCCGAAGACCCCTCGCCCGGCGCGGGCCACCGAGCCCAGCGGGCCACGCATGCGACCGCGTCGTTCGGTGGTCGACCGGGTGATGACGGTGAGCGAGCCGTCGGCACCGCGCACGGTGATCCGGCTGCGGGTGCTCGGTGTCGTCGTGGCCGCACTCTTCTCACTCATGTTCATCCGGCTGTGGTACCTCCAGGTCCTCGACACCTCGGCGTACTCGAAGACCGTGACCGCCAATCAGCTCCGACCGGTCGAGATCCCCGCACCGCGTGGGCTCATCACCGACAGGAACAACAACATCATCGTGGGCGACCAGGTGACCCAGGACATCACGCTGTCGAGAGTGGCCGCCCAAGAGCACCCGGCCGTGGTGGGACAGCTCGCCGCTCTTCTTCAGATGTCGTCGGCCCAGATCGAGTCGGACCTCGCCAACGTCCAGTACAGCCTGTACAAGCCGGTGCCGATCCTCGAGAACGCACCGCTCTCCGACGTGCTCTACGTCGGCGAGCACGCGTCGATGTTCCCCGGTGTGTCGGCCGTCGCCGACACCAACCGCACCTATCCCCTCGGCCAGACCGGGGTCCAGATGCTCGGGTACGTCGGGCAGATCTCGAGCCAGCAGCTCCAGGCGAACAAGTCGGCGGGATACCAATTGGGCGACCTCTTCGGACAGAGCGGGCTGGAGAACCAGTACCAGGCCGCACTCCGGGGCCGCCCCGGCGTCGACAGGGTCGAGGTCGATGCACACGGTCAGGTGGTGGGGAGCCTCGGGGAGACCCTGCCTACATCGGGGAACGATCTCGTGACCAACATCGACTCCGGGCTCGAACAGACTCTGCAACAGGCGCTCGACGCCGAGATCGCCTCGCTCAAGGGGAAGTCCACCGAAGGCGCGGCGGTGGCTCTCGACCCCCAGACCGGAGCGGTCCTCGCCCTGGTGTCGTCACCGACCTATGACCCGACGTGGTGGACGAACGGGATCTCCACCGTTCGCTTCCACCAGATCCAGGCCACCGGCGCCCAGAACAACAACGCCATCCAAGGCCTCTACACGCCGGGTTCGACGTTCAAGTTGGCCACGGCCACCGCCGCCTTGCAGACCGGCCTGATCTCGCCCAGCTTCACTTACAACGACACCGGTGCCTACACCGTTCCCGGATGCAAGACGGGAGGGGCGGGATGTGCCACCTTCCACGACAACGAAGGAGAGGTCGGAGGCCGGATCAACGTGTCTCAGGCCCTCACGGTCTCGAGTGACATCTTCTTCTACAACCTCGGCGTCCAATTCTGGAACGACTACAAGGCCAACGGCCGCTACGGCGAGACGCCGATCCAGAACGCGGCGGCGCAGCTCGGTTACGGCGACGTCACTGGGATCGACCTTCCCGACGAGACCCACTTCGCCCGGGTGGACTCACCCTTGGTCGTCCAACGAGAGCATGCCCAGGACCCCAAGGACTACCCCAACGGCCAGTGGTTCACCGGGAACAACCTGGAGCTCGCCTTCGGTCAGGGTGGGACGGTGATCACGCCCATCGAACAGGCCGTCGCCTTCGCCACGTTCGCCAACGGGGGGACCCGGTACGTCCCCGAGGTCGCGGCCGGCACCGTCGACGCCCACGGCAAGGTCGTACGGACCTTCGCTCCCAAAGTGGCTGGACATGTCACGTTCTCCTACGCCAACTACCAGGCCATGCTCCAGGGATTCGAGGGGGTCGTCCAAAACTCCAAGGGCACCGCCGCCTCGGCCTTCGCCGGCTTCCCATTGTCGAGCTTCCCTCTGGCCGGCAAGACCGGGACGGCGACGACCAACGAGCAGCAGCCCAACTCGTGGTTCGTGGGCTGGGGGCCGGTCCCGAGCCCCCGGTACCTGATCGCGGTGGTGGTCCAGGGGGGCGGTTACGGATCCCAGGCCGCGGCGCCCGTGGCCCGCCAGGGGTTCGACTACCTCGTCGCCCATCCCGAGTCCCCCACCCACGTCGGCCCGGCTACCACCCCAGCCGTCCCGTTGCCCCCACCCACCACGACGACAACAAGCCCGGGGTCTACGACCACGACGACCTCGAAGACTGGTGCCACGCCCAGGGCGCTGGGCCCGATCCGGCGCCGAGGCGGTCGGGGAGGGCTCTAGACTCCTCGGGCACATGACTTCTCTGTGGCCACGGATCGAGCCTCTCCTGGCCCAGGTCACGAAGCCCGCCCGGTACATCGGGGGTGAGCTCGGGGCACAGCGTCCCGTCCATGGGTCCGAGCAGGTGGCCTGGCTGCTGCTCTACCCCGATACCTATGAGATCGGACTGCCCAACCAGGGCCTCCAGATCCTGTACGAGATATTGAACGAGCGTTCCGACGCCGTGGCCGAGCGGGCCTACGCGCCCTGGACCGACATGGAAGCGGCCATGCGCGCCGCCTCGGTTCCGCTGTTCTCGCTGGAGGGCTGCCTGTCGGCGGGGGAGTTCGACGTCCTGGCCTTCAACTTGTCGGCCGAGCTGACCTACACCAATGTCCTCAACCTGGTCGACCTGGCCGGGGTGCCGGTGCGCAGCGCGGACCGTGATGGATCGCACCCACTGGTGGTGGCAGGGGGCCACTGCGCCTTCAATCCCGAGCCCCTGGCCGACTTCGTCGACGCCTTTGTCCTCGGTGACGGCGAGGAGGCGGTCGGGGACCTGACCGAGGTGATCGGGACGTGGCGGGCATCGGGGGCGAAGGGTCGTGACGAACTTCTCCTGGCCCTGGCGGCTGTGCCCGGCGTGTACGTCCCCTCGTGCTACGAGCCGAGTTACGAGACGGGACGCCTGACCGGGGTGCGACCCAGCCGGGTGGGGGTGCCCGATCGAGTCGAGAAGCGGACGATCGCGGACCTGGGGGAGTGGCCCTATCCCAAGCAGCAGCTGGTGCCGCTGATCGAGGTCGTCCACGACCGGCTCAACGTCGAGGTGTTCCGGGGCTGCACGCGAGGCTGTCGGTTCTGCCAGGCCGGGATGATCACCCGACCCGTGCGCGAGCGTCCCGCGGAGCAGGTGGACCAGATGGTCCGTGACGGCCTCGATCGCACCGGATACGACGAGGTCACCTTGACGTCGCTGTCGAGCGCGGACTTCTCGGGCATAGGCGACGTGGTGTCGTCGATCATCAACGACCCCGAGTGCTCGGGTCAGGTGTCGGTGAGCCTGCCCAGCCTGCGGGTCGACGCCTTCACCGTCGGTTTGGCGGCGGAGATCCAGAAGGTGCGTCGCACCGGCCTCACGTTCGCGCCCGAGGGCGGGACGTGGCGGATGCGCCAGGTCATCAACAAGCTCATCCGTGAAGAGGATCTCTACGCCGCGGTCGATGCCGCCTTCTCTCAGGGCTGGCGAAGGGTGAAGCTGTACTTCCTCATCGGCTTGCCCACCGAGACCGACGAGGACGTGCTCGGCATCACCCGGCTGGCCGGTGCCTGTGCCGAGATCGGGCGGCGGTATCACCACAACGTGACGGTCACCGCCTCGGTGGGTGGGTTCGTCCCCAAAGCCCACACGCCCTTCCAATGGTTCGGGCAGAACACGATGGAAGAGTTGCGGCGCAAGGTGGGACTCCTCAAAGACGCGGCGCGCCGCACGAAGGGGCTCACGTTGCGTTGGCACGACCCCGAGGCCACGGCGGTGGAAGGGCTCGTGAGCAGGGGCGACCGCCGCATGGGTGCGGTGATCGAGCACGTCTGGCGCCAGGGCGGCACCTTCCAGGAATGGTCCGAGCACTTCGACCTGGGGTTGTGGACGAGCGGGCTCGAGGCCGCCGGACTCGATTTCTCCGACACCGTGTACCGCCACCGTGACGAGCACGAGGTGCTGCCCTGGGACCACGTCTCGGCGGGGCTCCACCGGGACTTCCTCTGGCAGGATTTTCAAGAAGCCCTGGCCGAGCACGGCCTCGAAGACTGCCGTTGGACCCCCTGCTACGACTGCGGCGCCTGCACCGGGCTCGGGGTAGAGCACATGGTGGCCTCGGCCGTTGCACCCGCGGGCGGGAGCCAGGGAACCGGGCAGGACCTGGCCACCGGGGGCATGGTGCCGGTCAAGTTCCTCGAGACGGCGGGGGCGGCTGTGGCCTCGGCCTCGACGGTGGACCACCTCCGATGAGGATCCGGGCCCGCTTCACCAAGGTCGGCAAGGTTCGCTTCACCAGTCACCGCGACGTGGCGCGTATGTGGGAGCGGGCACTGCGGCGCGGCCGGATGCCGGTGTCCTACACCGCAGGCTTTACCCCCCGTCCCCAGTTGAGCTTCGGCCTCGCCCTCCCCACGGGATGCGAGTCGATCGCCGAGTACCTCGACATCGCGCTGGACACACCGGTCGATCCGTCCGACCTGGCCCGAGACGTCGGGGCCATGTTGCCCGACGGCGTCGACGTCATGGCGGCGGGGCTCCTCGAGCCCGGTACGAACTCCTTGCAAGAAGACGTGTCCTCGTGTTTGTGGGAGATCGACGTGCCCGGTGTGGTCCCCGGGGACCTCGACTCGGCCATCGAGCGCGTCCTGGTGGCTGACTCCCTCCCCATCCAGCGCGAGCGCAAGGGACACACCGTCGTCGATGACCTGCGTCCTTCGGTGTTGGCGTTGTCGTGTATCGGTTCCGACGCGGACGGCGCCACGCTCCTGGCGGAGCTCGGCACCCGACCACGCGGCGTCCGACCTTCTGAGCTCGCCCAGGCATTGGGCGTGGAGCTCGGTGTTGCCCGTAGAACCTGTCAATGGATCGAGCGCGACGGCTCCCGATGGGAGCCTCTCATGGCGGACCCGGCGGGTACCGCAGTCATCTGGGAGCGCGCCTCGTGAGAAGTACGAGAAGGGATCGTCCCCATGTCCGATACGAGCGCCGGGCAGCCGACGGCCGAGCCCATCGGCTCGCCGCCTGCTCCCGCATCCACAGACACCAGGGCTGCGAACGCCACCGATGGGGTCGACGCGTCGACACCCGAGATCACAGCTAGCGACCCCTCGACACACCACGGCGCGTCAGGAGACGTCGCCTCGGGAGACGTCGCCTCGGGAGACGTCGCCTCGGGAGACGTCGCCTCGGGAGACGTCGATATCAGTGACGCCGCGTCGGGTGAGACCGGGTCTGGCGACGGCGCGATCGAACCGGGGCGCGCCCCGTCACCGAACCCCCGTCGCCGGCGCAGGCGCCCCGCCGGGGCGCGCCCCGCGGGTGCGACGGCGTCGGACGCGCCCGACGACGACGACGCCGGGGTGGTCGATAATGGTGGAGTCGACGACGGGGGAGACAACGCCGTAGAGGCCCCCGGCGGCGCCACGGCCTCGCCCCAGGTGGGCGAGCGCAAGCGTCCCGTGGAACGCCCCCGGATCGGTGACACCCGACCCGCCCGCCCCGTGGCCGCGCCCGTGGCGCCGGTGCCGGTGGAGCCGGTGCCCGTGAGTGCGCCCGTGGTGCCGGTGCCGGTGACCCGGCCGGCGGCCAAGGCAGCCAAGGCGGCCAAAGCGCCGCGCCCCGCCGTGGTGGCGGGGTCGGGGACAGACGAGGACGACGTCGAGGACGACGCCGAGGCCACCGAGACCAAGGCGTCGGGGGGACGGTCGCGGCGTCGGAGCGGCCGGGAGCGTCGGGGACGACCGGTCGGTCGATATCTGATGTGCGTGCACGTGCTTCCCCACGCCACGCAGATCGCCGTGCTCGAGGGGAGGACCCTGGTCGAGCACTACGTGTCGAGGGTGTCGGACGATGCCACCCAGATCGACGGCAACATCTATCGGGGCCGGGTCCAAAACGTCCTCCCGGGCATGGAGGCCGCCTTCATCGACATCGGCACCCCCAAGAACGCCGTGCTCTATCGCGGTGACGTCCGTTACGACGTCGAAGACGTCGAGACGGCGAAGAGTGCCTCCCCGCGCATCGAGGAGATGCTTCGCCCCGGCCAGGTGATCTTGTGCCAGGTCACGAAGAACCCGATCGGGGCCAAAGGGGCGCGCCTCACCCAAGAGGTCTCGCTCCCAGGTCGGTTCGTGGTCATGGTCCCCAACTCGAGCGCCTTCGGCATCTCCAAGCGGCTCGACGACAACGAGCGCAAGCGGTTGCGGAGGATCGTCGACGAGGTGCGCCCCGCCGGTCACGGCCTGATCGTCCGCACCGCGGCGGAAGGGGCGAGCCAGGACGAACTGCGGTACGACGTCGAGCGCCTGGTGGCGCTGTGGGAGGCGATCGAAGCCGAGGCCAACCGGTCCAACGCCCCCGGATTGCTCTATCGCGAGCCCGACCTGGCCGTGCGGATCGTGCGCGAGGAATTCAACCGCGAGTACCGGAACGTGGTCATCGATGACGAGAGCCTCTACGCGCAGGTGCGCGACTACATCGGCCAGGTGAACCCCGAGCTCGTCGACCGCGTCGAGTACTACGACCCCGTTGTCGAGAACCTGCCCATCTTCGAGCGCTTCCACGTCCACGAGCAGCTTCACAAAGCGCTCGACCGCAAGGTGTGGTTGCCGTCGGGCGGGTCGATCATCATCGAGCGGACCGAGGCCCTCACTGTCATCGACGTGAACACCGGCAAGAACGTCGGCAAGTCCAACCTCGAGGAGACCGTTTACCGCAACAACCTCGAGGCGGCCGAGGAGATCGCCCGGCAGCTACGACTGCGCGACATCGGCGGGATCATCGTGATCGACTTCATCGACATGGAGATCCGCGACAACCGGGATCGGGTATCGGCCGCCTTGCGTTCGGCGCTGGCCCGGGACAAGACCCGGACCCAGGTGTTCGACATCTCGGAGCTGGGCCTGGTCGAGATGACCCGGAAACGGGTCTCTGAGGGCCTGGTGGAGTCGCTGTCGAGCACGTGCACGGTGTGCGGTGGGCGCGGGATCGTGCTCGACGACTCCCTCCTGTAGGATTCTCTGGCTATGTATGCGGTGATCCAGAGTGGTGGCAAGCAGGAGCGGGTGGCCGAGGGCCAGCAGCTGCGCGTGGAGCTTCTCGGGGTGCCCGAGGGGAGCGAAGTCGAGCTTTCCCCGGTACTGGTCGTGGACGACGACCGAGTCCTCGCCACGCCCGACGAGCTGGCCGGCACGGTGGTGGCGGCCCGGGTCGTGGGCCAGGAGCTCGGTCCCAAGATCCGGGGGTTCAC
>Ga0307372_10001888_pt1 | contig 35556 bp, 36 predicted proteins | sample OX1MG_FD_202533 | JGI IMG/M metagenome (GOLD analysis project Ga0307372, IMG submission 202533) | Soil microbial communities from Risofladan, Vaasa, Finland - OX-1 | ecosystem: Environmental > Terrestrial > Soil > Coastal area > Acid sulfate soil | place: Finland: Risofladan, Vaasa | collected...
GGGGTTTTGCCCGGCCGCAGAATGGTCAGCACGCAATGGCCGGTCGCGGCGTCGTATATATGGGTCGGCAGGAAGCAGCGCTCATCATAGTGGGCGTTGAACAGAGAGAGCTGCTGATGGCCGTGCACGGTGTCGGCGGTGTCGTCGATATCGAGCGTGATGGCCTTGGGCGGACGCCAGTAGCTGCCGCACCACAGGTCCACCATGGCATAGGTCAGCCGGATCAAGGTGCGCAGGTCCGGGGCGTTGATCGCCTTCGGCGCTCAAGCCCAGCGTGACATGGTCGGCTGCGAGGCCAGGGCGTCACCGCTTTCTGGCAGTCTGCCACAAGCAAGTTTGAAGGCCGGATCCTTGCGCAGATCGTCCAGGTCGTCGGCGTCCGGGTAGCCGCAGGCGATGGCGAAGATGCGCGCGCGCAGGATGTCCGACATCGTGTGGGTGATCTGGGTCTGGTCGCGGTGGTCGGGAATGATGGCGGCCAGCGCGTCAACCAGGCCAAGCCGCTTGTCGGCGCCGGCCAGCAGCAACACGCCGCCGTCGGAACTGATCAGGCCGCCGTCGAACGCGGCTGTGACCTTCTTTTGGCAGATACTTGGCAGGGAGAATGGCAGAAGCGTATCGTCATCGTCGGCGGACATGGCAGATTCTGTCCGGGTGCCTGGGTCGGTGTCAGCACCCAATCTCTAGGCGATTCCAGACACTTGTACCATGCCCGTCAGCGACTCCCTGCTATGCGGTGAATAAGATGGGTTAGGTCGGGCGACTGCCATTATTCTGTCGCTCCGCCTCCGGCTGGCCGGATCTGTCGCGCGGGCGCGGCTGATCGCGGGATCTGTCAGGAAGCGAAGGAGCGGGCGACAGGAAGCGTCGAAGGAGCGTTGTCCGGCTTCCGTCTGGCCATGCGAGAGCCACGGCCCACCGGCCAGGAACGAGTCAAAGTTGCGAAGTGCCGCTGCGGCGACGAGTTTTCACGCAGCCAGCAGGATTTTCGCGCCACTCATCGGAACCGCACCTCCTGCCCCGCCGATCGCAGGCATCCAGATCGCGGAAACCTATGCCTTGAACAGCGACAACAGACCTTGCAACAAGTGCACCGGGGTCGGCGGACAGCCGCGGATCACCACATCCACCGGCACCACGGCGGACACGCCGCCCACCACGGCATAGCTGTCGGCGAACACATGGCCGTCGGCCGCGCAGTCGCCGACCGCGACCACCCATTTCGGGTCGGGAGTCGCGCGCCAGGTGCGCTCCAGCGCCTCCCTCATGTTCTTCGTCACCGGACCGGTGACCAGCAGCACGTCGGCATGCCGCGGCGAGGCGACGAAGCGCAGGCCGAAGCGCTCCAGGTCGTAGAAGGCGTTGTTCAGCGCATGGATTTCCAGCTCGCAGCCGTTGCACGAGCCGGCGTCCACCGCGCGGATCGACAGGCTGCGGCCGAGCTTGCGCCGCGCCGCGTGGTCGAGCGTGGCGGCGAGCGCCGCGAGTTCCGGGTCCGCGGGCGGCTTCGGCTCGGTGAGCGGCGTGCGCAGGCCTTGCAGGAGGGTTCTCAGCATGGGCGGTTACTCGAGGTAGAGGGAGGGGCGGCGGAAGAACAAGAGACTCCCTCCCCCCCTTGTTGGGGGAGGGTTGGGGTGGGGGGACCGGATCGCACGACCGGCGCGGTTCGGGGGGCCGCCCCCCCCCCCCCCCCCCCCCCCCCCCGGGGCGGGGGGGGGGGAGGGGAGGGGCCCCCGGATCGCACGACCGGCGCGGTTCGTCCCCCCTCCCCGACCCTCCCCCACAAGGGGGAGGGAGTCGCTGCTTCCTTTCCCTTCCCTCTCTTTCGCCATCACAGATCGTGCCCCGAGTACGAACAGTTGAAACTCTTGTTGCACAATGGAAAATCGGCAACGATATTGCCTTCGATCGCGACTTCCAGCAGCGGCCATTGGAACCAGGATGCGTCGCGCAAATGACAGCGATCGACGCGGCCGCCGGCGACCCGCAGCCAGACCAGCACGTCGCCGCGGAACGCCTCGACCAGCGCCATGCCTTCGCCGGGTTCCAGCGGCGCATCCTCCACCGACGCCCGCACCGCGCCCGCCGGCAGTGTCTCCAGCAACTGTTCCAGCATCGACAAACTCTGCTCTATTTCGCGGACGCGGATCCAGGCGCGGGCGTTGACGTCGCCCTCGTTCAGCACCGGCACGTCGAACCGCAGCGCGCCATATGGCGGATAGCCCGGCGCACGGCGCGCGTCGAAATCGCGGCCGGAGGCGCGGCCGACATAGCCGCCAGCACCAAACCGCAGTGCGAGATCGGGACGCAGGATGCCGGTGCCGACGGTGCGGTCCTGCAACGACGCGGTGCCGTCGTACAACGCCACCAGCGGGGCGAAGCGCGTGCGGACTTCCGCAACCAGCGCGCCGATCGCCGCCACGCCGTCGTCGTTCAAATCAGCCGCGACGCCACCTGGCACGATGCGGTCCATCATCAGCCGGTGGCCGAAGCAGGCGGCGGCGCAGCGCAACACACGCTCCCGCAGCACGCCACAATGCGCCAGCATGAGGCTGAACGACGCGTCGTTGCAGATCGCGCCGAAATCGCCGAGGTGGTTGGCGACGCGCTCCAGTTCCGCCATCACGCCACGCAACGCAACGCCGCGCGGCGGCACCTCGATGCCCAGCGCCGCCTCCACCGCGCGCGAGAAGGCGAAGGCGTAGGCCACGGTGGAATCGCCGGACGTGCGGCCCGCCAGCCGCAAGGCGCGCGTGATCGGTGCGCCGTGCAACAGCGCATCGATACCCTTGTGCACATAGCCCAGGCGCTGCTCCAGGCGCACCACGGTCTCGCCGTCGCAGGTGAAACGGAAATGCCCCGGCTCGATAATGCCGGCATGCACCGGGCCGACCGGAATCTGGTGCAGGTTGTCTCCCGTTACCGGCAGGAAGTCGTAGGCCGGCGGCGGTGTGTCGCCCCAACGACCGTGGTCGAACCAGGGCCGCGTGTCGGGCAAGCCGACCGGATCGAGGCCGAACAGGTCGCGCATCGCGCGTTCCAGGCGGATCGCCGGCGCGTGCGCGCGGCCGACCGACGGATAGCGGTTGTCGGGACATTCCAGGCTGAGCACGGCGACCGTCGGCGCGACGGCTTGCAGGACCGCCATGTGGACGCGGCCGGTCTCGCCCCAGACGCTCAGCAGTGTCAGCGCGCCCGCGGCGAGCAGGGCAGTGGCGTCCTGCCAGGCTTGGGCATCGACCACGACGCAGGGGAAGGGCCGATGCCCCTCGATCGACTGTCCGCCGGCGAGGATCGCATCGAGTGCCATCGGTTCAGCCCAACATCGCCGCGACGTGCTGGAACCAGGCCACCAGCGGGCCGGGCAGCCAGATGCCGGCGATCAGCACCAGCGCGAGATGCGCGAAGATCGGCACATAGGACGCCTTCACCGGGCCGGTGGGTCCGCGCGGCTCGCCAAACGCCACAGAGGTCACGCGCAGCAGCAACGCGCCGAACGAGATCAGCAGGCCGAACACCACCAGGATCGCCAGCACCGGCTGGCGGGCGAAGGTCGAGCTGACGACGAGGAACTCGCTGGTGAACACGCCGAACGGCGGCAGCCCGGCGATCGCCGCGACGCCGGCGACCAGCGTCCAGCCGAGCACCGGGTGGGATTCGGTCAGGCCGCCCATGTCGGCGATGCGCTGCGTGCCCTTCACCTGCGCGACGTGCCCCACCGAGAAGAAGATCGCCGACTTTGTCAGGCTGTGCATGGTCATTTGCAACAGGCCGGCGAAGTTTCCCAATGGTCCGGCCATGCCGAAGGAGAACACGATGATGCCCATGTGCTCGATCGAGGAATAGGCGAACATCCGCTTGATGTCGCGCCTTCGGTACAACATGAAGCCGGCGAAGATCAGCGACAGCAGGCCGAGGCCGATCATCAGCGGCCCGGGCGCGATGGCGGCGGGGTTGGCGGCGAGCAGCAGCTTGAAGCGCAGCAGCGCGTACAGCGCGACGTTCAGCAGCAGGCCGGAGAGCACGGCGGAGATCGGCGTCGGGCCTTCCGCGTGGGCGTCGGGCAGCCAGGCGTGCATCGGCGCCAGGCCGACTTTCGTTCCGTATCCGAGCAGAAGAAAAATGAAGGCGATGTTGAGCAAGGCGGGGTCGAAGGCGTGCGCGCCGGCCAGCAGGTTGGTCCAGACCATCGCTTTCATGCCCTCGCCGATGACGGGCCGGGCGGCAAGATAGACCAGGATGGTGCCGAACAGCGCGAGCGCGATGCCGACGCTGCCGAGGATGAAGTATTTCCAGGCGGCCTCGATGGCTTCGTGGGTGCGGTAGATGCCGACCATGACCACGGTGGTCAGCGTGGCGAGCTCCACCGCCACCCACATCAGGCCGATGTTGTTGGCGACCAGAGCCAGGTTCATACCGAACAGCATGAGCTGGAACATGGCATGGTAGAAGCGCAGGTAGCGCGCGGTGATGCGGCCGGTTTCCAGTTCGTGCGCGATGTAGCTGGCACTGAACGCGCTGGTGGTGAAGCCGACGAAGGTGTTGAGCAGGATGAAGACGATGTTGAGGTCGTCCACCAGGAGGTATTGGTTGGAGGCAGGGCGGTCGAACAGCAGGCTGATGGCGAACAGCAGCGAGATCAGGCTGGCGAGCACGTTGAGCCGCGCGGACATGCGGTAGCCCGGGATCGCGGCAAGCAATGCCGCGGCGGCGAGCGGGACGAGAACGACGCCGAGTTCGTTCATAGTACACCTGTCCCGCTTCGCGCGCCGATCCATTGGGTGGCTCGCCGCGGCGAAGCGGGAGAGGTTTTCTCGAAGCGCTTCATTGCCGCTCCCCCCGGAACCGGTCCAGCGCCTGCAAATCCACCGTGTCGAAGCGTTCGCGGATGCGAAACAGGAAGATGCCGATGACGATGAACGCGATCAGCACGGAAAACGCGACGCTGATCTCGACCACCAGCGGCATGCCCTGGGCGCCGGCGGCGGCCAGGTTCACGCCGTTCTCCAGCGACAGGAATCCGACCACCTGGCTCACCGCGTTGCGCCTTGTCACCATGATGAGCAAGCCGATCAGCACCACCGACAGGGCCAGCGCGATGTCCTCGCGGGTGACCGGATCGACGTGGGCGGTGACCGGCAGCATCACGTCCAGCGACAGCGCCACGAGGCCGATGCCGGCGAGCATGGTGACGCCGATGCCGACCGCCGTCTCGACCTCGCGATGGATGCCGAGGCGGAACACGATGCGGTGCAGCGCCCAGGGGATCAGCATCGCCTTGAAGCCGAGCGCGATCGCTGCGGTGATATAGAGATGCGGCGCATGCTGGATGTGGGCCTGCCACGCCACCGCGGCCGCCAGCACCAAGGCGTGCAGCGCCAGCACCTGCAGCAGCGCATAGAGCCGGTCCTGGTACAGCATCATGAAGCTGACCAGCACCAGTCCGCCGGCGAGCATGTGCGCGACGTCGAAGGACAGGCCGTGCATCACATCCCCTGCGACACGAACAGCAGCAGCACGCCGAGCAAGCCGAGCATCAGCGCCGCGCCGAGGAAGTTCGGCACGCGGAACACGCGCATCTTGGCGATCGACGTCTCGAACACGGCGAGCAACACGGCGGCCACCGCCAGCTTCGCCAGCCAGGCGGCGAAGCCGATCGCGTAGCCATGCGCCAGGCCGACCGGCACGAAGATGCAGGCGATGGCCGAGATGTACAGCAACAGCTTGAGCGACGCGGCGAGCTCGATCATCGCCAGGTGGCGACCGGAATATTCCAGCACCATTGCCTCGTGCACCATGGTGAGTTCCAGGTGCGTGGCGGGGTTGTCCACCGGGATGCGGGCGTTTTCCGCCAGCGCGACGATGACGAAGGCCACCAGCGCCAACGCCAGCGAGACGCGCAGGCCGACCGCCGGCGACGCCATGTACGCGGCGATGGTGGAGAGCTGGGTCGAGCCGGCGATGATGGCGACGGACAGCACGATCATCAGCATCGCCGGTTCGGCCAGCGAGGCGATCATGACCTCGCGCGAGGCGCCGATGCCGCCGAAGCTGGTGCCGATATCCATCGCGGCCAGCGCCTGCATGAAGCGCGCGCTGCCGAGCAAGGCGATGATGGCGATCAGGTCGCCGGACCAGGAGAAGAGCAGGCCGGTATGGAAGGTGGGCACCAGCGACGCGGCGACCCAGGTGACGGCAAAGATCATGTAGGGTGCGACGCGGAACAGCCACGACGCGTTGTCCGCCAGCACGACCTCCTTGGAGAGCAGGCGGCGGAGGTCTCGGTAGGGCTGGATGAGCGGGGGACCGCGGCGGCGTTGCAGGCGGGCTTTCACCTTGCGAACGAGGCCGGTCAGCAGGGGGGCGAGCGTGAGCACCAGCGCCATTTCTACGCCCTGGATCAACAGGTCGCGGATCATGCGGTGCGGCGGGGGTTGGTGGTGGGGGCGGAAAGACCCCCTCCCCCCTTGAGGGGGGAGAGAGTCTGCTGCTGGCAGTCCAGCCGGCTTGTCGCGCCGCGCGTCACTGCCATAGCGCCAACGCCAGCAACAGCAGCACCAGGGCGGCGAAGACGAAGGCCAGATAGCGGCGGATCGTCAGGAACTGCAGGTGGTTCAGCACGTCGCCAGCCCAGGTGACGCCGGCGGCGATCGGGGCATAGACCACGTCCCACACCGGATCGCGGATGAACTTGACGATGCGCGCGGGGGCCATGTCGCCCGGGGGCGGCATCGTCACCGTCTCGCGGGCCCGAAACACCAGCGTGCCGAACACGCGTCGGATCGGCTGGGCGAAGCTGCCGGCGGTGTATTGGGTCGTCGGGCTGGCATCGGGGAAGCCGCAATCCCAGGCCGGCCCGCGCCGCAGCGCGTGCGAGGCAAAGCGGTGAATCGCCGCCGCCATCAGCCACGCGGAGGCCGCGATGAACAGGAACACCAACAGCCCGTTATACGAGCTGCGGCTCTGCGCGACCGGCACGATGGTGAGCCAGTCCAACCCGAGCTGGGTCGGCATGCGCGCGCCGGTCAGCGCCATCGCCACCGGCGCCAGGCCGTCGATCACCAGGCCCGGCAGCACGCCCGCCAGCAGGCACAGCGCGGCCAGGATGCCCATCGCCGTGACAGAGAAGGCATCCACCTCGCGCGCCTGCGCCGCCACGGTGCTGCGCGGGCGGCCGAGGAAGCTGATGCCGAATGCCTTCACGAAACACGCCGCAGCGAGGGCGGCGGACAGCGCCAGCAACGCTCCATCGGCGGGAATCGCGACCTTCAGGCCCCATTGCGGCAGGTTGGGATGCAGCAGGATGGCCTGGAAGGTCAGCCACTCGGAGACGAATCCGTTCAGCGGCGGCAGGGCGGAGATCGCCGCGCAGCCGATCAGGAAGCAGAACGCGGTCTTCGGCATGCGGTGGATCAGGCCGCCGAGATGCTCCATGTCGCGCTCACCGGTGGCGGTGAGCACCGCGCCGGAGCCGAAGAACAGCAGGCTCTTGAACACCGAGTGGTTGAACACGTGGAACAGCGCCGCGGTGAGCGCCAGCGCCGCCGCCGCGTGCAGCCCGTTGGCGCCGAACGCCAGCGCCAGGCCGAGGCCGATGAAGATGATGCCGATGTTCTCCACCGTGTGGTAGGCGAGCAAGCGCTTCAGGTCATGCTCCATCAGCGCGTAGAGCACGCCCATCACCGCGGTGACGCCGCCGAGCACCAGGACGACTACCGCGGACCACCAGGTCGGCACGCCCAGCAGGTCGAAAACGATGCGGATGAAGCCGTAAACCGCGACCTTGGTCATCACGCCGCTCATCAGCGCGGAGACGTGGCTGGGCGCCGCGGGATGCGCCAGCGGCAGCCAGACATGCAGCGGCACCAGGCCGGCTTTCGTTCCCGCGCCGATCAGTGCGAGGACCAGCACCAGCGCGGCGACCCAGGCGGTGGGGTGGGCGTGGCGCATCGCATCGAACGTGTAGCCGCCGCTGGCGCCGGCCAGCAGGCCGAAGGCGAGCAGGAGCGCGAAGCCGGAGAAGGCCGCCATCAGCAGATAGAGGGTGGCGGCGCGGGCGTTGCCGGGTTCCCGGTGATGCGCCAGCACGAGCGCCCAGGAGGCAAGCGACATCAGCTCCCAGGAGAACAGGAACAGGAAGGCGTCGTCGGCGATCACCACCATCAGCAGGCCGGCGATGAAGGCCGGATAGAACGGCAACACGCGCTGCGGCTGGTCCTCGTGCCGGCCGTAGCCGAGCGCGAACAGGCTGGCGGAGGCGCTGCCCAGCCCGACCACCACCAGGAAGAACGCCGACAGCGCGTCCAGCCGCACGTGGCCGCCGATCTGGGGCAGGCCGACCGGGAGGGTCAGTTCCGTGGGCGGCGCGGCGATCGACAGCAGGCCGGCGAGCAGGATGGCCAGCGACAGGACGAGGCAGCCGCCATAGACGATGTTGCCGCCGGCCGGCGTGCGCGCGGTCGCGGCGCCGATGACGGCAAGCACCAGCAGGCCGGCGATGCAGGCCAGGATCAGCCCGATCATGCTCGCCCCCGGCGCTGGTTGGTGTTTGCGCCTGGTGGGGTTGCGGCGGTGAGTCGCACGCCGCGGCCGCCCGTGGGGCTTGCCGCGCCGTCGTTGATCAGCTCGATGCCGGCCAGTTGGAAGGCGTCAACCAGCTTCATCAGGGACTCGACGTTGCCGCGCACCACGCCGTCGCTGGCCTCCATGCGCTGGATGGTCGGCAGCGAGAGGCCGGATTGCTCGGCCAACTGGCGCTGGTCGATCTGCAGCAGGGCACGGGCGGCACGCATCTGGGCGGCGGTGATCATCCGGGGGTATATGCTGGTGGGCGGAGGGGTTATTTATGAGCCATCGGTTGTGGGGGTTCAACCCCTAAAATTCACGGCAAAGACCCCATGCGGCACAGCCAAGCTTGACCGCGGTCACCGATCGCAGCACGGCGGCGGCACGGAAAGCCGGCTGCGGAGGGAGGGGTGGCTCCGGTCTGCGGGCACCCCCCGCGGCTATTTCCTGGTGCCCGTCCATCGCCCTGTCATGCGCCAGCGGCAGGCCCAGCCGCGCCCCAGTCGCGCAGGACCGCGCTGAACCAGCAGAACGCCACCTCCTGCCCGCTGCGATCGATCGTCCAGGTGGCATCCGGATCGGCGCCCATCTTCCGCCAGGCGCGGCTTCGCGAATACGCCGCCGGCGGCTGCAATTCGTCAGCAAGGACGCGCCGTTCAGCCTCCGGGGCAATCGCTCCCGCCGAATAAGGTGCGTGATCCGCGCGGAACCCAGGGCCGCTTCAGTGCGCCGCGGTCGTCTCGCGCTGCTTCGCGCGGGGCGCGGCCTCGGCTGCCAGCCCGGCGATCGGCTCCGGCGGCTTGTCGGCACCCGCATCCTTCAAGGCATCGGGCTCGTCCGCCATGTTCTTCTTGAACGCCTTGATGCCCTTGGCGAAGTCGCCCATCAGGCTGCTGACCTTGCCGCCGCCGAACAGCAGCACCACGACCAGCAGCACCACCATCCAGTGCCAGATGCTGAACTCACCCATAATCTGTCCTCCCTGGGGCACGACTCGTTCAGCCGCGGCCCGTGGTGCACCGGCTTGCCGCCATCAACGGACCGCGGGACAGGTCGGCGCGGAGCGCCAAGCCAAATGAGGGCGCGGCGATGCCACCCGCTCACCCTCACCACCGGCGTCGCGGCTTGCGTCGGTCCGCTTCGCGGCCCAACCGCGCGTGGCGCGAGAGGCGTAGCCGCGGCTAACGCGCCGCGGTGGTTTCGCGTGCCGGGGCGCGGGGCGCCGCCTCGCCGGCCGGACCCGAGATCGAGCCGGGCACCTTGTCCGCGCTGGCTTCCATCGAGGCGTCCTCGGGCTCCGCCATGTTCTTCTTAAACGCCTTGATACCCTTGGCGAAGTCGCCCATCAGGCTGCTGACCTTGCCGCCGCCGAACAGCAGCAACACGACCAGCAGCACCACCATCCAGTGCCAGATGCTGAAGCTACCCATGGTTCCTCTCCGATGCGCGGGCCGGCATGGCGTCCCCTGCCTCCGCCCTCTGGCCGGCTCGTCCCGGCCGCACTCTAGTCCGCCCAGGCCCCGGCTGCCAGCGACATGGCGTCAATCGGCCGGCGATGCAAGCGACAAAGTCCCGGCGCACGCCAGCGCCCGGGCCGGTTATGGCGGTCGTCACGATCCGGCTGGTATTCGCCGGCTTGTATTCGCCGGACCTCCTGCACGATTCGTTGCGGACGGTGTTCGGCGGGCGTATGGTCCCCCGGTTGGGGGATCAACCCGTGCCACGGTAATCGGCAGGGGACACCCGCCACGGGGATGGGCGTCCGCCGGCAGGTCACGACGCCCCTGTTCAATCGGGCGGCAACCGATTCCAATCGGCAGCCGCTCCCAGACAGAAAGGCGACGCGTCGATGCCGAAGGGCACCGTTAAGTGGTTCAATCCGACGAAGGGCTATGGATTCATCGCGCCGGATACCGGGGGAAAGGACGTCTTCGTTCACATCAGCGCCGTGCAGAAGGCGGGGCTGAGAAGCCTGAACGAAGGCCAGAAGATCGGCTTCGAGGTGGAGCAGCAACAGAACGGACGCGCGGCGGCGGTGAACCTGTCGCAGTCCGACTGAACCGCTTCTTCCGGGGGGTCGGCTTCCGGAGCGTCGGCCCGGCGGGTCCAGGTCCCGCCGGCCGGCTCCGGTTGCGGCACCGTGCCGTGGCGCGATACAGGCTTGCGCGCCACGATACGATTGCCTACGCAGCGACCGGAGGTTACGCCACGCCATGAGCCACACCCTCGAACAGCGCCGCGGCTCCCGGCGGCCTGGCGGTCCCCCGCGGTCCGCGCTTGATGCCGATGCCGTCCGCGCCGCCTACCGGCGCTGGGCCGGCGTGTACGACGTGCTGTTCGGCGGAGTCTCCTCCATCGCCCGCCGCCGCGCCGTGGCCCTGGTCAATCACTTGCCCGGCCGCGACGTCCTCGAGGTCGGGGTCGGCACCGGCCTTGCCCTGCCCCGCTATACCACGGACAAGCGCATCACCGGCATCGACCTATCGGCCGAGATGCTGCAGCAAGCCCGCAAACGCGTCGCGGCGCTCGGGCTGGCCAATGTCGCCACACTGCGCGAGATGGACGCCGAATCGACCGATTTTCCCGACGCCTCGTTCGATATCGCCGTGGCCATGTTCGTCGCCTCCGTGGTGCCCGATCCGCGCGGGTTGCTCGCCGAAATGCGGCGGGTGGTGCGGCCGGGCGGCAACATCCTGTTCGTCAACCACTTCGCCGCCGAGCGCGGTCCGCGCTGGTGGATCGAACTGGCCATGACGCCGGCGTCGCGCGCGCTGGGCTGGCATCCGGACTTCGCCATGCAGGGGCTGTTCGCGCCCGACGACCTGGCGTGGGTGCGCGCCGAACCGGTGCCCCCGTTCGGCATCTTCACCCTGGTGCGGCTGCCCAATTGACCCGCGCGCCAGCCGGGCGCCGGCCCTGGCGGTTCGCGGTTTTGTTGGCAACCGGTCACCGAGACCTTGATCTCGCTTCAAGGGTCCGGTAGGCCAACACCCATCGAGCGTGGCCGATGGCGATCCGCCGCCGGCCCGCCGGGACGGAACGGGGTGGGGTGGTCGATGCAGGATTTCCGGCGATTCAAGGCTGCTCTGGCCACGCTGTTGCTGGTACCGGTGCTGATGCCGGGCGGGGCGGCACACGCACAAGCACCCACCCCATGGGAAATGGCGATGCAGCCGGCGTTCAGTCCGGTGAAGCAGCAGATCATCGACCTGCACGACATGGTCCTGGTCATCATCACCGTCATCACGCTGTTCGTCGGCGGATTGCTCGGCTGGGTGATGTATCGCTACAACGCGACGCGGAATCCGGTGCCCGGCCACGCCACGCATAATACCGTGCTGGAGGTCGCCTGGACCGTGATCCCGGTGCTGATCCTCGTGGTCATCGCCATCCCGTCGTTCCGGCTGGTCTATTACGAGAACCGCACCGCCGACCCGGACCTGACGATCAAGGTCACCGGCCACCAATGGTACTGGGAATACACCTATCCCGACAGGGGCAACATCGACTTCACCAGCTATATCGTCCCCGGCAACCAGTTGAAGCCCGGCCAGCTCCGCCTGCTGACCGCGGATCACCCGCTGGTGGTGCCGGTCAACAAGAACATCCGCATCCTGGAAACCAGCGGCGACGTCATCCACAGCTTCTTCATCCCGTCGCTTGGCGTGCAGCGCTATGCTATCCCTGGCCGCACGATCGAGACCTGGATGCGGGTGGACAAGCCGGGGACCTATTATGGCGAGTGCAACCAGATCTGCGGCACCAACCACAGCCGCATGCCGATCATGGTGAAGGCGGTGACCGAACCGCAGTTCGAAGCCTGGCTGGTCGAGGCGAAGAAGCAGTTCTCGAGCGCGGCGCCACAGCCGGCCCCTGGATACATGGCCCGGGACGATCACCCGACCCCGGACGAGGGCCCGGACGGAACGCTGTTGACCGCGGCCAACGAGGTTCAGCACTGACCGCGAGGCTGGTGCGCAAGGAGACGAGAGACGATGTCGGTAACCACCCACGACCACGCGCATGACCATCACGACCACAAGCCCGGCTTTGTGACGCGCTGGCTGTTCAGCACCAACCACAAGGACATCGGCACCCTGTACCTGCTGTTCGCCGCGTTCGGCGGGACGGTCGGCGGAATCCTGTCGGAGATCATGCGCGCCCAGCTCAACTTTCCCGACAACCACGTGGTCGGGTCGGGGCAGGAGTGGAACACCATCGTCACCAGCCACGGGCTGCTGATGATCTTCTTCTCGGTCATGCCGGCACTGATCGGCGGCTTCGGCAACTGGTTCATCCCGCTGATGATCGGCGCGCCGGACATGGCGTTCCCGCGGCTCAACAACATCAGCTTCTGGCTGCTACCGCCTGCCTTCATCCTGATCTTCACCGGCTTGATGCTGGGCGAATCCGGCACCGGCTGGACGCTGTATCCGCCGCTCTCCAACGCCACCTATGAGCCCGGCATCGGCATGGACTGCACGCTCTTCGCGCTGCACCTGGCCGGGATCAGCTCGCTGCTTGGCGCGATGAACTTCATCACCACCATCTTCAACATGCGCGCGCCCGGCATGACGCTGCACAAGATGCCGCTGTTCGTCTGGTCCGAGCTGGTGACCGCCTTCCTGCTGCTGCTGTCCATCCCGGTGCTGGCCGGGGCGATCACCATGCTGATCTGCGACCGCAATTTCGGCACCTCGTTCTTCGAGCCTGCCGGCGGCGGCGACCCGGTGCTGTTCGAGCACCTGTTCTGGTTCTTCGGCCACCCCGAAGTGTACATCATGATCCTGCCGGGCTTCGGCATCGTCAGCCACGTGGTATCGACCTTCAGCAAGAAGCCGATCTTTGGCTATCTCGGCATGGCCTACGCCATGGTGGCGATCGGCGCGATCGGCTTCGTGGTGTGGGCGCACCACATGTTCGTCTCCGGCATCTCGGTCGATACGCGCGCCTATTTCATGGCGGCAACGCTGGTGATCGCCGTGCCGACGGGGATAAAAATCTTCTCCTGGATCGCCACCATGTGGGGCGGCTCGATCGAGCTGAAGACGCCGATGCTGTGGGCGATCGGCATGATCTTCGTGTTCACCATCGGCGGCGTAACCGGCATCGTGCTGGCCAATGCCGGCATCGACCAGATCCTGCACAACACCTATTACGTGGTGGCGCATTTCCACTACGTGCTGTCGCTCGGCGCGGTGTTCTCGATCTTCTGCGGCTTCTATTACTGGATCGGCAAGATGTCCGGCCACCAGTATCCGGAGTTCTGGGGCAAGGTGCATTTCTGGCTGACCTTCATCGGCGTCAACCTGACCTTCTTCCCGCAGCACTTCCTCGGCCTGGCCGGCATGCCGCGCCGCTACCCGGACTACCCGGAGGCATTCGCCGGCTGGAACTTCGTCTCCTCGATCGGTGCCTATATCAGCGGCGTCGCGCTGCTGGTGTTCTTCTATGTCGTGTTCCGCACCTTCACCTCGAAAGAGCACGTGGCGGACAATTACTGGGGCGAGGGCGCGACCTCGCTGGAATGGAGCGTCTCCTCGCCGCCGCCGTTCCACACCTACGCCGAACTGCCGCGCATCCGTTGATCCGGTGAGCGAGACCACCGCACCGATGGACGCCGCCGACATCGGGGAGCAATCCCCACTGCCGGCCTATGTGCTGGCGGAAACCGACGTCCGCGACTGGATCGCGCTGCTGAAGCCGCGGGTGATGAGCCTGGTGGTGTTCACCGGCGCGATCGGCCTGCTGGTCGCGCCCGGCCGGATCAACCCGGTGCTGGCATTCACCGCGGTGCTGTGCATCGCGGTGGCGGCCGGCGCGTGCGGTGCCATCAACATGTGGTACGACCGCGACATCGACGCGGTGATGCACCGCACGCGCAACCGTCCGATCCCCGCCGGCCGCATCGAGCCTGGCGCGGCGCTGGCCTACGGCGTCACCCTGGCCGTCGGATCGGTCGCCATGATGTTCCTGGCGGTGAACGCCGCCGCCGCCGCCGTGCTGGCGCTTTCCATCGCCTTTTATGTGTTCGTCTATACGATCTGGCTGAAACGCCGCACGCCGCAGAACATCGTCATCGGCGGCGCGGCGGGAGCGTTCCCCGCGGTGGTCGGCTGGGCGGCGGTGACCGGCTCGGTCGATCTGGTGCCGCTGATCCTGTTCGCCATCGTGTTCTTCTGGACGCCGCCGCATTTCTGGTCATTGGCCTTGTTCGCCAACGAGGACTACCGGCGCGCCGGCGTGCCGATGCTGCCGGTGGTCGTGGGCGCGAAGGAGACGCGCCGGCAAATCGTGCTGTACACGCTGCTGCTGCTGCCGTTGTCGCTCGCCCCGTGGTGGATCGGCTTCAGCGGTCCGGTCTATGGCGTTGCCGCAATCCTGCTCGGCGCCGGCTTCCTGTTCAGCGTGCTGCGGGTGGCGCGCGACAAGCAGGATGCCGCCGGCGTCAGCCTGACCGGCGACGCACCGGCGAGAGCAGCGTTCCGCTACTCCATAGCCTACCTGTTCGTGCTGTTCGCCGCGCTCGCGGTGGACCGGCTGGTCGGGTGATGCAGGCGCCGCATGGAACCAGACCCACCGCGCCCCACACCGCGCGAGGCCGCGGAGATGCGCCGTCGCCGGCGCGGCCGCAACATCGCATTGATGGTCGTGCTGACGGCACTCGCCGTCCTGTTCTACGCGATCACCATCGCCAAGAAAATGAAGTCTGGATAATGCCTGCCTCCTCGCTTTCTCTCGCAGTAATGGATTCGGCATGAGCGACGCACACGGCGCCACGGTGCACCACGTCACGGGCATCGAGGGTTCGGGACTGAAGCAGCCTTACCATCTGGTCGATCCCAGCCCGTGGCCCATCATCGGCGCCGTTGGCGGGCTGTGCACCGTGCTCGGCATCATCTTCGCCGCCCATTTCGGCAGCTACGCCCTGCTGGTGATCGGCGTGCTGATCATCCTGTTCACCATGTTCATGTGGTGGCGCGACGTGATCCACGAGAGCCGCACGCCTGGCCTGCACACGCCTTTCGTCCGCCTTGGACTGCGCTACGGCATGATGCTGTTCATCGCCAGCGAGGTGATGTTTTTCGTCGGCTTCTTCTGGGCCTATTTCAACTTCCTGATCTTTCCGGACACCCAGGGCAACGGCATGACGGTGTGGCCGCCCTCCACCATCCACAGCTTCGATCCGTTCCACATTCCCTTCCTCAACACGATGGTCCTGCTGCTGTCCGGCTGCACCGTCACCTGGGCGCACCATTCGCTGCTGGAAAACGACCGCAAGGGGCTGCTGACCGGACTCGGCCTCACCATCATCCTGGGCATGTGCTTCACCATTGGCCAGGCGGTCGAATACACCCACGCGCCCTTCAAGTTCGTCGGCGGCGGCATTTACCCATCGACGTTTTTCCTCGCCACCGGGTTCCACGGCTTCCACGTCATCGTCGGCACCTGCTTCCTGATCGTGTGCTGGTTCCGGGCCAAGAACGGCCAGTTCACGCCCGAACGCCATTTCGGCTTCGAGGCCGCCGCCTGGTACTGGCATTTCGTCGATGTGGTCTGGCTGTTCCTGTTCACCTGCATCTACTGGTACGGCGCCAGCCCCGTGGTCGCCCACTAGCGGGCGCGTGGCCGACCCTCCCGTTTCGATCCTGCGCGCGGCGCTCACGTGCCGCTGCCCGCGCTGCGGCCGCGGCCGGTTGTTCCGCAACCTCCTCGAGGTGCGGGACCGCTGCGAGATCTGCGACCTCGACCTGCGCGAATGCGACACCGGCGACGGCGCCGCGGTCGGGGTTGTCCTGGTGCTCGGCGCCATCATCGTCGCGCTGGCCTTCTGGGTGGAGTTCCGGTTCTCGCCGCCGCTCTGGGTGCATGCGGTGCTGTGGCCGGCGGTGACCATCCCGCTGGCAATCCTGATGATGCGTCCTGCCAAGGCCGCGCTGGTGGCATTGCAATATCGCCATCGCGCGTCGGAGATGGGGCTGTGACCCACGACACTCCCGCTCCCATTGAAGGAGGGGGTTGGGGGGAGGGGTACCCACGTCCCCGGCCGGGCGATGAACGCACCCCTCCCCCCTCCCCTCTCCCTCAAGGGGCGCGAGAGAACTGATGCGCCGTCTGCTTGGGCCCGGCCTGATGACCGTCGTGATGCTCGCCGTGCTGCTCGGCCTCGGCACCTGGCAGGTGCGGCGGCTGCACTGGAAGGAAGCCATCCTCGCGCGCATCGCCCAGGCGGAGGCCGCGCCGCCGATCCCGCTGCCCGCCGCGCCCCAGCCCTACACCAAGGTCGCCGTCACCGGGTATCTGCGCGCCGACCTGTCCGCCCAATATGGCGTCGCGGTGCGCGACACGCCGGCCGGACCGCAGTTGGGCACCTTCCTGGTGCAACCGCTGGAACGCCCGGGCGAGCCACCACTGCTGGTCGAACGCGGCTGGGTGCCGCAACAACGCGCCGCGCCGATCGCCCAGCCATCAGGCCAGACCACCATCGCCGGATACATCCACGGGCCCGAATCCCCCGGCCTGTTCAGCGCCAGGGACGATCCCGCCGAGCGCATCTTCTACACGCTGGATCCCGCCGCCATCGGTGCGTCGCTGGAATTGCCGCACGTCGCGCCATACATCCTGGTGGCGCTGGGCCCCGCGCCGCCGGAACTCTGGCCGGACCCCGCGAAGCATTTGCCGCGACCGCCGAACAACCATCTGGCCTATGCCGTCACCTGGTATGGCCTCGCGCTGGCACTCGTGGTGATCTTCCTTGTCTGGGCCCGAGGGACACTGCGCGCATGACCGATTACGACCGGCTGACCGCCCGCTTCACCCGCATCGCCACGCTCGGTGAGGCGTCGTCCGTGCTCGGCTGGGACGCCGCCACGATGATGCCGCCAGGCGGTGGCGCCGCGCGCGGCGACCAACTCGCCGTGCTCGCCGGTTTGGCGCATTCGCTGTTGAGTGCAGCGGAATTGGGCGACGAGCTCGCTGCGGCGGAAGCCGCCGGCGAGCCGCGCGATCCGTGGCGCGCCGCCAATCTGCGGCTGATGCGCCATGCCTATGTCCGGGCGACCGCGCTGCCGCGCGACCTGGTGGAGGCGCAGGCGCGCGCGAATTCCGCCTGCGAGAAGGTGTGGCGCGAGGCGCGGCGCGCAGCGGATTTCGCCCGCGTGTGCAAGCCATTGGACGAAGTCGTGCGCCTGGTGCGCGAGGCCGCGGCGGCGTTGGCGCCGGCGTTGGGGTTGTCGCCCTACGATGCGTTGATGGATGGCTTTCAGCCCGGCCTGCGCGCCGCCGACGTAGTGCCGGTGTTCGCCGATTATGAACGCTTCCTGCGTCGCGCGCTGCCGCTGGCGGAGGAGCGCCAGGCGCGCCAGCCCGCGCCTGTGCGTCCGCAGGGCCCGTTTCCGGTCGCCGCGCAGGAAGCGTTGTGCCGCCGATTGTCCGAACGGCTGGGCCTCGATTTCAACCACGCGCGGCTGGACCGGTCGGCGCATCCGTTCTCCGGCGGCACGCGCACCGACGTGCGCATCACCACGCGCTACGACGAGGCGGACTTCGCCCCCGCGGTGCTGGCGGTGGTGCACGAAACCGGACACGCGCTGTACGAGCGCGGCCTGCCGCCGGCGTTCGATCGCCAGCCGGTCGGCGAGGCCGCCGGCATGGCAACGCACGAAAGCCAGTCGCTGATTGTGGAAATGCAGGCGTGTCGCACCGACGGGTTCCTGTCCTGGCTCGGCCCCGAGCTGCACGCCACGTTCGGCGGCGATGCGGCGCCCTACCAGCCGGCGAACCTGGCGCGGCTGTGGCGGCGCGTCGAACGCGGCTTTATCCGTGTCGATGCCGACGAGATGACCTATCCCGCGCATGTCATCCTGCGGTTTCGTCTGGAGCAAGCGATGGTGGCCGGCGAGCTCGCGGTGGCCAATCTGCCCGCGGCGTGGAACGAAGGCTTTTCCGAGCTGCTCGGCATGCAGCCGCCGGACGATTCGCGCGGCTGCCTGCAGGACATTCATTGGTACGACGGCGCGTTCGGCTATTTCCCCAGCTACACGCTGGGTGCGATGGCCGCCGCGCAACTGATGGCGGCGGCGCGGCGGGAGGTCGCCGGGATCGATGCGGCGCTAGGCCGCGGCAATCTGTCGCCCTTGCTCGGCTGGCTGCGCCTCAGGGTGCACGGCCAGGGCAGTCTTCTCGGATTCGACGATCTGCTGCGCGCGGCAACCGGCAAGCCGCTCGATCCGAGGGATTTCGAAGCGCATCTGACGGCACGGTACTTGAGTTAGGCGACGCCCAACAATTACCGTTTCAGGATGGAACCCCGAACAGGCCACGCGATCGTGGTCCGCGCGTGGACCGTCGCCCACGAACCTGGTGGCGGATTCGTTGATCGTGTGCGGTCAGCTCGCGCAGCAGGCCAGAACGTGCCGCGGCATTGCAAGCAAGAGGTTCCTAGAGTACTTAGTAGAATTTCACAGTAGAGTCGAGGAGAGGCGCGGTATCGCTTGCACGACCCGTTGCCCCTCCACGCTCATCAAACCGGACGTGCGGATTTCCGCATCCGGCTTTCCGACTGGCTTCATGACATACGCACGACATGGCGTCTTTCCGCCGCAGGTGTCGCAGCCTCGGCACACCACGCTCGCCGAACACCGCTTCCATGCTGAACGGCCCGATGCTTCGCGGCGGCATCTTATGACGCCGGACCAGGAAGGTCCGCACACGGTCATACAAATGGGTGAGGGGCTGGACAGGGAACAGGTGGCCGCGAATGCCGCGCCCGGCCCGAGCTACGGCAAGACCACCATGAACGCGAGCCATGCAGGAAGTTGCAGCCAGGCAACGGTGCCTGCGGCGGCAACCCGGCATTTGACCCATCCGGAAGCTGCCCTTGCGATGGTCGGGATGCGGCCGGCAGCACCAGGATTGCGGGCCTTGGCTCGTTGTCGCGGCTCCGCCGGCAGGCGGTGGCAAGTGCCGCGGCCGATGTGGCCCGCCACGACTACGACGCCGATCATTTCTATTCCTTCATTATTGCCATAGCGCGATGTCCGGCAGCACCATCGCGGATGGCGGGCAACCTGTCACCCTCGAACAGGGCATCAGGCGTGGCGCCCGAAACTGCCGGCAACGCGACCCGGGCCGGCGCCGGCCGACACCGCGCCGCGCGTTATTCCGTAACGCCATCGGGCGAGCGGGCCCGCCCGCGGCAGCCGCGGTCACCCCAACGCATCCCCGACCGCCTGCCGCAACGCCGGCAGCACGTCCGCGCCGAACCATGGGTTTCTCCGTTCCCATGCCGTGGTCCGCCAGGACGGATGCGGCAGCGGAAAATACGCCGGCAAATACGCGCGGAACGCTCGCACCCGTTCGGTCATCGTGCCCGGCCCCAGCGTGTGCGTCAGCGCATGCATCCCAACCAGCAGCGTCAGCCGGATCGCCGGCATCGCGGCCACCAGCCGATCGCGCCACAACGGCGCGCATTCCGGGCGCGGCGGCGCGTCGCCGCCATGCGGCAGGCGGCCGGGGTAGCACAACCCCATCGGCACGATGGCGATGCGCGCCTCGTCGTAGAAAACGTCGCGCTCCATCCCCAGCCACCGGCGCAGCCGGTCGCCCGACGGATCGTTCCACGGCACCCCCGTCACATGCACCTTGGTCCCGGGCGCCTGGCCGACGATCAGCAGCGTCGCGGTGGCGGAGGCACGGAATACCGGGCGTGGCCCCAACGGAAGAAAACCGGAGCAAACGCGGCAGGCGCGTGCCGCGGCGGCAACCTCTGCCAGTGCCTCAGCCAACGATCCCCCGCCGCCGCAGTTCCTGCACCACCTGCTCGGCCAGCGCTTCGGGCGCCAGTTCCAGCGTGCGCAGCCGGATTTCCGGATCTTGCGGCGGCTCATATGGCGCATCCACGCCGGTGAAGTTGCGCAACTGCCCGGCATCCGCCCGGCGATACAGCCCCTTCGGATCGCGCCTGCGGCATTCGTCCACCGGCGTATCGACGAAGATCTCGACGAACTCGTCCGCCTCCACCGCCTCGCGCGCCAGCATCCGTTCGGCGCGATAGGGGGAAATGAACGACACCAGAACGATCAGCCCGGCATCGACGAACAGCTTCGCCACCTCGGCCACACGGCGGATATTTTCCACGCGGTCGGCCTCGGCGAATCCCAGGTCGCGGTTCAGCCCGTGCCGCACGTTGTCGCCGTCCAGGATCATGGTGTGGCGGCCCACGGCGTGCAGCCGCTTCTCCACCAGGTTGGCGATGGTGGATTTGCCCGCCCCCGACAGCCCGGTGAACCATAGCACCGACGGCTTCTGCCCGTTCAGCAGCGCGCGCGCCGCCTTGTCCACGTCGAGCTGGTGCCAATAGACGTTCTCGCGCGCCCCGCGCACCGCGGTCACCATGCCGGCGCCGACGGTGTTGCGGGTCAGCCGGTCCACCAGGATGAACCCGCCCAGCTCGCGGCTGTCGTTGTAGGGCTCGCAGGCCACCGGGTGCGACAGCGAGATCGCCACCCGGCCGATCTCGTTCATGTGCAGCTCGCGCACCGGTACTTCGCCCAGGGTATCGATGTCGAGCCGGCTGGTGATGTCGGTAATCGTGCCGACGACGCTCTGCGTGCCCAGCATCACCTGGTAGGCCCGGCCGCGGAACAGCGACGTGTCGTCCATCCACACCACGCGCGCGTCGAGGTGCTCGGCAAGCTGCGGCGGCGGCGCGGCGGCCAGCACGTCGCCGCGCGAGACGTCGATCTCGCGGTCCAGCACCAGCGTCACCGGATCGCCGTGATGCGCGACCTCCAGCTCGCCGTCCATGGTGACGATGCGCGCAACCTTCGCCTCGACCCGCGACGTCGCGTTCACCACCGCGTCGCCGGGACGCAGCGTGCCGGCGGCGACGGTGCCGGCATAGCCGCGGAAACTGTCGTCCGGCCGGTTGACGATCTGCACCGGCATGCGGAATGGCCGCGCCAGCCCGTCATGCCCCGGTTCGGCGCTTTCCAGCGCGGCGAGCAGACTGGTGCCCTGGTACCACGGCATGCGGGTGCTGCATGCGGTGACGTTGTCGCCGTCGCGCGCGCAGACCGGGATCGCGGTCACCGCCAGCGCGTGCAGATGGCCGAGCATGGCGTGGAATTCGGCGACGATGCGCTCGAACACCGCCTGGTCGAAGCCGGCCAGGTCCATCTTGTTCACCGCCAGCACCACGTCGCGGATGCCGAGCAGGGAGGCGATGGCGGCGTGGCGGCGGGTCTGGTCGAGCACCCCCTTGCGCGCGTCGATCAGCACGATCGCCAGATCCGAGTTGGACGCACCGGTGACCATGTTGCGGGTGTATTGTTGGTGGCCCGGCGCGTCGGCCAGGATGAAGCGGCGGCGCGGGGTCTCGAAATAGCGGTAGGCGACGTCGATGGTGATGCCCTGGTCGCGCTCGGCGGCCAGGCCATCGACCAGCAGCGCGTAGTCGATGCCGCCTTCCACCGTGCCGAAGCGGCGGGAGTCGCGCTCCAGCACGGTCATCACGTCGTCCGGGATGGTGCCGCATTCGAACAGCAGGCGGCCGATCAGGGTCGATTTGCCGTCGTCCACGCTGCCGCAGGCCAGCACGCGCAACAGGGAGTCGGGCATCAGAAATATCCCTCGCGCTTCTTCTTTTCCATCGAGGCGTCCTGGTCCTGGTCGATCAGCCGCCCGGCGCGCTCCGACACGCGGGTGGTGCGCATTTCGGCGACGATGTCTTCCAGCGTGGCGGCCTGGGATTCGATGGCGGCGGACAGCGGGTAGCAGCCCAGCGAGCGGAACCGCACCACGCGGTTCACCGGTGCTTCCCCCGCTTCGAAGCGCATGCGCTCGTCGTCCACCACGATCAACGCGCCGTCGCGCAGCACGGTCGGGCGTTCGGCCGCGAAATACAGCGGCACGACGTCGATCGCCTCGGCCAGGATGTAGGTCCACACGTCGAGTTCGGTCCAGTTGGACAGCGGGAACGCCCGCAGCGTCTCGCCGGGCGCGAGGTTGCCGTTGTACAGGTGCCAGAGTTCCGGCCGCTGGCGCTTCGGCTCCCAGGTGTGGCCGGGGCCGCGCACCGAAAACACCCGCTCCTTGGCGCGGGAGCGTTCCTCGTCGCGCCGCGCGCCGCCGATGGCGATGTCGTAGCGGCCCTCGGTCAGCGCTTGCTTCAGCGCGTCGGTCTTCATGATCTCCGTGTAGCTGCTGCCGTGGTCGAACGGGTTGATGTTCTGCCGCAGGCCGTCGGGATTGGTGTGCACGATCAGGTCCAGCCCGAACCGCCGCACCATCGCGTCGCGATGGCGGATCATGGCGCGGAACTTCCAGGTCGTGTCGATGTGCAGCAGCGGGAAAGGCAGCCGGCCAGGGAAGCACGCCTTGCGCGCCAGGTGCAGCAGCACCGACGAGTCCTTGCCGATCGAGTACAGCAGCACCGGATGCGCCGCCTGCGCCGCCACTTCACGCAGGATGTGGATGCTCTCGGCCTCGAGCGCCTTCAGATGCGCGGGCAGCGTGGTCATCGCAGGGTTCCGTTGGGGTCAGCCGTAAGGTCGGGCATGATTGGTTCCGTAGTAGTGCGTTGAATTTGCTCCCCCTCCCCTTGAGGGCTTGAGCCGCGAAGCGGATCAAGGTTGGGGGGAGGGGGAGCAAACGTACTCAGATCTCCAGTTCCGGGCAGAGCGGCGCCAGCGAGGTCTCCCGCACGACCGCCTGGATACGCCGCTGGTCTTCCGGCTTCAGCTCCTCGCGCCAGCGATTCATCGCCGCCTGGGTGTTCTTGAACACCTGATAATACCGGTCGCGGCCGTTGAACGTGGTGCTGCGGCGGACGAAATCCTCGGTCTGGCGGTTCCAGTCCAGCCCGGCGAAGGCGAACAGCGCGCGGGCTTCAACCAGCGGGGAGTCGCACAGGGCGTGGTAGCGCAGCACCTTCACCCCGTCGATGCCGGCCAGGTCGTCGATCGCCTTCTCGTTCAGGATCGCCCAGTTCCAGGCGAATTGCTCCACCGACGGCAGCGCCGCGAATCGCTCGGGCGTCAGGCCGTAGCGCCGCGCCTGTTCGGTGGTAAGCAATTCCTGGACCGGAACCTCCACCTCGAACTTGCCCAGGGCGGCCCCGCGCAGCATGGATGCGACCTGGCCCCAGGGGTCGCGCAGGATGAAAATGGTCTTCATGCCGGGCATCGCCTCGGCGAACAGCCGGGCGCGTCCGCGCGAGCTGACCGATTTCAGCACCAGCCGCAATGCGGGATAGGCCGCCACATCGAACAGGTCGGGGATCGGCACGCCGCGTACCAGGCGCCGGGCACCGGGCACCTGCTCGATCGCGCGCAGGCCGTAGATCATGCCCGCGCGAAGCTGGGCGGCCACCGCGCCATGGTGCCGCTTGGGGAAGATCGGCAACGACCCCGCGGTCTTCAGCGTCGCGGTATCGAACAGCCGGCGCAGGTAGTCGCGGGCCGCGTCGCGATAGGCCGGCACCTGTTCGGGTGGGCACATCCACGGCAGGTCATAGTCGCGCAGCACCGTATCCGGTTCGTGCCGGTACAGCACTTCGGGATGGCTGTCGAAAATCTTGGCGAGCCAGGACGTGCCCGAGCGCGGTGCTCCCAGGACCAGGATCACCCTGTCGGCGGAAATCTCGGAGGGTCTCATCGAGGTGCGGTTCAGAATCCTGGGCTCGGGCCAGCGCGCAGCTTACTGCCTGCGGCGCGGCCGGGAATAGCAAAAGCAGCCTGTGGCGCGACACTGTCCTGCCGCGCCCCCGCAAAATAGCTGCTCGGCCGGCCCTGGCATAGCGGAATTCCCGCAACTGACGGAAGGGGGCACCACCGCCGTCCTCCCCGCGACAGCGCAGCCTGAGTCATCGCTTTCGCCGGGATGACGCCTAACCTCGGCCGGTGTCGCCGGGTTCCGGGCGGCGCCGCCGGTCTCAGGCCGCGAGCGGATGCACCCGCGCGGCGATTTCCGCGCCATGCTCGGCCTCGGCCATCGCCAGGTCATAGGCGGTCTGCAGGCCCAGCCAGAATTGCGGGCTGGTGCGGAAGCAGCGCGCCAGCCGCAGCGCGAGATCGGAGGTGACCGGCTGCTGGTCGGCGATCAGCGGCGCGATGCGGCCGGGCGCCACGTCCAGCGCGCAGGCCAGCCCGGCCGCGTCCAGCCGCAACGGCTCCATGTATTCCTCACGCAGCACCCGCCCCGGATGCATGCGGCGACTCGAGCTTGCCATGCGGCACCTGTCCAGAAGGATGCTCTCCCGTACGTGCGGACCATGGCAGCACCAAGGCGGTCCCGGGCCGCGACCATTCCTCCGACGCATTCGGCCGCGCATTCGCCCGCGCATTCGGCCGCGCATTCGCCCTCGCATTCGATTGACCCCGCGACGCCCCCGGCCCTAGACCGGAACGGATTGCGAAATGGGGCGGACGTGGCCGGCAGAATCCTGATCTTGCGCTGGACAGGCAGCGCATACGATTCGATTGGCGGATTGCTCGAACAGATGGCGCAGGAGATGGCGGCCATGGGCCATCGGGTCATCCTGTTCACCGCGGGCGGTCAGGATTGGCCGGATCGGCTCGCCGGACTGGTCCAGCAAGGCGACATCGCCTTCGCGCTCAGCATGTCGGGCATCGGCATCGACTTCATGTTGCAGGGCAAGGGATTGCTCTGGGAAGCCGTGAAAGTGCCGATGTTCAACTGGAGCTGCGACCACCCCTCGCATTTCCCCAGCCGGCACGCCATTCGCAGCCGCTTCCTGCTGCACGGCTACGTCTTTCCGGATCACGCGCAGTACAACATCCGCCACCTGAACCCGAACGGCATGGCGTTCGGCGTGCATATCGGGATGCCGCCGCGCAGCCTGTTTGCCGGCGCGCCGCTGCCGCTGGCTGAGCGCAACGGCCGGATCATCTTCAGCAAGAGCGGCGCGGACACCAATGCCATTGAGGCGACGTGGCGCGCCCGCATGCCGGTACTGCGGCAGATTCTGTTCGACGCCGCCGAGGAACTGTTTCACCGCAACACCGCCGATTTCATCCCGGTACTGCGCCGTGTCGGCGAACGGCACGGTCTGTTGCTGGACGGCAACAACGAACTGGCTCTCATGCTGCTCCGCGAGCTCGATTTCTATATCCGCTACCGGCGGGGCAACCTGGTGATGCAGACCCTGCTGGATCATCCCGTCGATGTGTTCGGCACTGGCTGGGATCACATCAACTGGGACGGGGCGCGGGCGGTGTACCATGGCGCGCTGACCTGGCGCGCCGCGCTGGAGCGGCTGCCGCATTGCCTCGGCTGCCTGTCGATCAACCCGCTGGTCGAGCAATCGGTGCACGACCGGGTGTTCTTCGCCCTCGCCGCGGGCGTGGCGCCGGTCACCGACGGCAATGCGTTCTCGCAGGCCCACATGCCGGGCCTGCAGCGCTACAGTTTCGATTTTACTGCGGAACGGATCGTCCACGCGGCCGACGCCTTGCTCGCCGATCCGGCCGAGGCGCTGGCGCGCACCGAGGCGGCCTGGCAGGCACTCTCGCCCGACTTCACGATGCGCCGCGCGGCGGAGCAGATCGTGCAGTTCGCCGCACTGCACGGGGGGAATGCGCGATGTACCGCGTAGGGCGGGGCGCGTAAGTGCCGGCCGTGCTGGTGGTCGGCGCGGGCTTCGCCGGTGCGGTCTATGCACGGACGCTGGCCGAGGCCGGATTCGCCGTTCACGTCATCGACCGACGCACGCATGTCGGCGGCAATGTCGCGGACCTCGTCGATGCCAACGGCGTGCGGGTGCATCGCTACGGGCCGCATTTGTTCCACACCAACGCCACGCACGTGTTCGACTGGGTGCGCCGCTTCGGTGCCTTCGTGCCGTACCAGCACCGCGTGCGGGCGAAGCTGCCGGACGGGCGGCTGGTGCCGCTGCCGGTCAACCGCGACACGCTCAACGCGGTGTTCGGCGCAAAACTCCAGTGCGCGGCGGACGCCGCCGCCTTCCTGTGCAAACTGGCGGTGCCGATCGCCGAGCCGCGCAACGCCGCGGAGCATCTGCGCGCGCGCATCGGCGACGTGCTGACCGACCTGTTCTTCCGGCCGTACACCCGGAAGATGTGGGGTCTGGAACTGGAAGACCTGGATGCGAGCGTGGTGCGGCGGCTGCCGATCCGGGTTGACCGCAACGACCTGTATTTCCCCGGCGATCGTTACCAGGCGTTGCCGCGCGACGGCTACGCCGCGTTGTTCGAGGCCATGTTGCGGCATCCCGCGATCAGCGTGGAACTCGGTGCCGCCTACGCGGCCGGCATGGAACGCGGCTTTGCGTTCTGCTTCAACAGCATGGCGATCGACGAATGCTTCGCCTGCGCGCTGGGCGAACTGCCCTACCGTTCGCTGCGTTTCGACCACCGGACGGTCACGGTATGGGACACCGAGCCCGTCAGCGTGCGGAACTACACCGATAACGGCCGGCACACCCGCGAGGCGTGGTGGCACTGCCTGCCGGGTCACCTGGTCGCGGAAACCGGCCGCCGGACCGTGACGGTGGAAGAGCCGTGCGACTACCGCGACAACGGCAACGAGCGGTATTACCCGGTGAAAACCGCCGACCAGCGCTACCAGAAACTGTATCGCGCCTATCGGGACCTGGCCGCGACCCTGCCGAGCATGGCGTTCATCGGCCGCTGCGGCACCTACCAGTACCTGGACATGGATCAGGTGATCAACCAATCGCTCACCGGCGCGCGACGCTGGCTGGAAAGCCGGGCATAAACCTCTCCCGCCGCGGGCGGGAGAGGTTTACTACTCCCGCCAACCGATGGAGGTCCGCCCATGCCCCTGCGCACCCTGCCCGCCGTGTTCATGCGCGGCGGCACCAGCCGCGCGATCATGTTTCACGCCAGGGACCTGCCGGACCGCGCGGCGTGGGATCCGATCTTCCTCGCTGCGATGGGCAGCCCTGACCCGAACGGCCGGCAGCTCGACGGCATGGGCGGCGGTATTTCCTCCCTGTCCAAGGTCTGCATCCTGGCGCCGTCCAACCGCGAAGACGCCGACATCGACTACACCTTCGCCCAGGTGCAGATCCGCGAGGCGGCGGTGGACTACCGTAGCAACTGCGGCAACATGAGCTCGGCGGTCGGGCCGTTCGCGGTGGACGAGGCGATCGTGCGTCCCAACGGCGACACCGCCGTGGTGCGCATCTTCAACACCAACACGAAGAAACTGATCCGCTCGACCTTCCCCTTGCAGGACGGCCGCGCCGCGACCGACGGCGACTTGGCGATCCCCGGCGTGGCCGGCACCGGCGCCCCGGTCCGGCTGGATTTCCTTGCCCCTGGCGGCGCCACCACCGGCCGGCTGCTGCCCACCGGTGCGCCGCTGGACCGCCTGGATATTCCCGGCCTGGGCACGGTCGAACTGTCGATGGTCGATGCCGCCAATGCCTGCGTATTCGTGCGCGCCCGCGACCTCGGCCTGACCGGACGCGAGCTGCCGGAGGAGCTGGAGCGCGACAAGGCGGTGCTGGAGAAGCTGCAACTGGTGCGCCGCGCCGCCTCCGTCGCCATGGGCATCGCGCGCGACGACGCCGAGGCCCGCGCGATCGGCGGCGTGCCGTTCGTGGGCTTCGTTGCGCCGCCGATGGGCGCGCCGACCTTGGCGGGTGAGCCAATCGCCGCTGCGCAGGTGGACCTGACCGCGCGCTTCATCTCCAACGGCCAGCCGCACCGCGCGCTGCCGCTGACTGCCTCGCTGTGCACCGCGGTCGCGGCGCGCATCTCCGGCACGCTGGCGAACCAGGCGCTGCGGCCGGGGGCCGGCGAGTCGATCCGCATCGGCATGCCGTCCGGCATCCTGACCGTCGGTGCCGATGTGGCACAGGACGCAGCCGGTGCCTGGGTGGCGCATAGCGGCGCGTTCTATCGCACCGCGCGGCGATTGTTCGACGGGCGGCTCTACGTGCCGATGCCGGCGCGGGCCTGAACCGCGGCGGCAACCGCGTCCGGTGCTGGCCCCCGCCACCCCGGAGGAGGCGCACGCCGCACAGATCCTGACCGGCGCGACGATGGCAGCGTGGCTGGCCTGCGGCTGGATTCCCGCGATCCGCCCCTACGCCACGAAAATCCGCGTCGCCATTCTCGGCGCCTACCTGCTCGGCTGCATCGCCTACGTCGGGTACGTGATGTTGCGGTAGGCAGACGCCGACCACCGCACCGTCACGGCAGTCCTGCGTGCTGTGTCCTGCGCGTTCTTGTCGTGAGAGTGCGTTCGTATCATGTTCCATGTGATGGACGGCGAAATGAGAACGGATGGAAGCATGGACTCAAAGAGTTGTGTGGATACCTTAGTGTGGTACATTATGATTCTGTTGACCGGGTGGGTGTTAACTAGCACCGCTGCTCCAGCAGTCAGAACGAAGAAGGAGGGGCACATGCCGCAAGTCAGGATCGAACGGGTGCGTGCGAGGCAACACCCCAGTGAAGTGGTCGTTTCGGTTCATACGGCGGACGGTGGCACCGAGAAGCTTGTTGTCGATGAATGGTCGATTCGCAATGGCGCGATCGAATTGGGTTACCGTGTCGGACGTGATGAGGATCGGCCGCTGGTCGAACTGCCCAGGGAGTCGGTTCGTGGTCTTTGGCGGATCTGGATAGAATGTGGATCGATAATAGAGGAAGCGCATGCGTGATCCTGAGAGTCATGTGTGGACGGCCCCTGGATTCAAGAGCGAAAGTGAGAATTCTGACGGGCGGATCGATTGCGATCATGTGTCCGGCCTGTTGACGCGGGCGCCCTGACCGCTGGCCCAGATGGGGTCCGCGATCCAGCCCCAAACAGTCCGACGGCCTCGAAGGCCGAGACTCTAAACGGGTTCTCTGGATCGTCGGTTCGACCGATCGTCATCTCATTCAGCTCGTTCACCCCGGCATCGACGCGCGGTTCACGCGTCCACCAGTTGATCCCGGTCGGCCGTGACGCGCGTCATCGTGGCCCATGCCAAGCGGACCATCTCGTTGTTCAGTCACGGCCGAACCCGCGCGGCGGTTCGATCGCCTGCGGCTCGCAGAGATCGAGATCGACAATCGTCCGCAAGGCCTCGGCCGTGGCACGGTCTCGCTGATTGTCCGGCAGAGCGTCCAGCCAGGTGCCATATTCCGCTTGCAGGTCGGCGAGCGCGGCGATCGTGTCACTCCAGCGCTGGATCCGGCTACGGCGATCGGCTGGACGGCGGAGGCGAATGACCGGTGCGTCGCTCGTCCGCGTGGCGCGGTGGCGCGCCAAGCGTTCGGCGCCGGTCATGGGGATATCACCGATCGATGGATGGGGCATGGGTCCATTCCATGGTGCGGTGGCAGTGAAGGCGGCCTGCATCGATATTCAGTTGGCCCAGGAACGCGATGGCAAGCATCAGCTTCCGGGGTCGACAGTCTTTACCGAGCCGGAATTGGACACCATCGAGGTGCTGGTACCGACGCTCGAAGCCAACACCGATCGGCAGAAGAACCGCCACCCTGCTCGAAGCCTGGTGCGGGCAACCTGGGTCGTCGCCCGCCTGGGGAGTTGGAACTGCTACTATAAGCCGCCGGGGCCGATCACCTTCCGCCGCGGCATGGAGCGGTTCTATGCTATCCATCATGGCAGACTGCGCGAAATGAGGCTGCAACGAGATGTGAGAATCCCCTAGAGCGAAGGCGGGGGTGCTTGACCGCTGCCGCGGCGACGTGATTGCGGACCGTCTCGGCGAAACCGTGGAAGCGCTCGGCACAGTCCTGACTGAGCCGGGCCTGACTGAGCCGGGCGACGGTCGCCGTGGCAAGCGGCACGCCGAACAGGTCGGCCATCAGCGTGGCCAGACGCTTCTCCGGCAGCAACTGTATAGTGCAGCAGGTAGAGCACGAAGGCGCCGATCCGCTGGCCATACCGCGCCGGCGTGCTCACCCAGCCGGGGGAACGCCGCCCGGGTCTGTGTGCCGCATGCCGGACAGCGGCAGGCGTGCGCGCGATGCTCGCTGACCACCAGCGGCTGCAGTTCGGGCAGGTCAACCACCTGCCGGGCAACATGGCCGGTTGCCATCGCCTCGGTCAGCGGCTCGCCGCATGCGGCACAGGTTGGCGGATAGTGGCCGATGACCGCATCAGGCGTCTCGGTCTGGCATTGCGTCTCGCCGGGATGGCCGGTTTGCCCGCCCCGCTTCTTGCCGGAGGATTGCCGCGAACCGCTGACCCGCGCCGATTGCCCCGGCAGCAGCGCGACGAGTTCGTCCTTCGAAAGCTGGTTGAGCGCTTCGCGGTCCGCCGACTCCTTGGAATCGGCCAGCCGAAGTCACGTCAAGCGAACTCCTGCTCCGGATTTGTCGTCATACGATTCGCGCCCCCTAGCCAGCGGCCGGGGCCGCACCGCCATGGCTGAAAATGGCCTGGGCGGTCGCTGGGCCGGGGCGCCGGCTATTTTCATGGTAGGGGCGCTTGGCAAAGGGGGTTTCTCGGGGGGCGGGGTATCTGCCTCCCGCGGAAATATTGCACTGCCGCATTACGCCATTGTCCCCGAAGCCGATCAGCCGCAAGCCAGCGCCGGCCCGCCCGGTTCCCACCGCCGCCCTTCCCCCCCTATACCACTCCCGCCATGACCCGAGCGCCCACCCCATGACGACGCTGCTGACTGGCGCCACCGGCTTCGTCGGCTCCGCAGTCGCCCGCGTGCTGGCCGCGCGCGGCCACAGCCTGCGGCTGCTGACCCGGCCGACCAGCGACCGCCGCAACCTCGCCGGGCTGGACGCCGAGCTGGTCACCGGCGACCTGACCGACCCCGCCTCTCTCTCGCGCGCCGCCTCCGGCTGCCGCTACTTGGTGCACGTCGCCGCCGACTACCGCTTCTGGGTGCCAGACCCCGCGGCGATGCTGCGCGCCAACGTCGAGGGCACCGTCGCGGTGATGCGCGCCGCGCAGCAGGCCGGCGCCGAGCGCATCGTGCATTGCAGCTCGGTCGCCGCGCTCGGCCACACCGCCGATGGCGCCCCGTCCGACGAGGCCACCCCGGTGGACCCGGCCGGCCTGGTCAGCACCTACAAGCGCTCGAAATACCTGGCGGAGCAGGCGGTGCTGGAGCTGGTGCGGACGGAAAACCTGCCGGCGGTGGTGGTGAATCCCGCCGCGCCGGTCGGCCCGCGCGACATCAAGCCGACGCCCACCGGCAAGATGATCATGGACGCGGCGAACGGCCGCATGCCGGCCTACCTGGATACCGGCCTGAACGTGGTGCACGTGGACGACGTGGCGGAGGGCCACGCCCTGGCGCTGGAGCATGGCCGGATCGGCGAACGCTACATCCTGGGCGGCGAGAACCTCGACCTGAAGGAGTTGCTCACCCTGGTGGCGCGCGCCGCCGGCCGCCGGCCGCCGACCATCCGGCTGCGCGAGGCGTGGATCTGGCCGGTGGCACTGGGCATGGAGGGCTTTGCCCGGGTGACCGGCATCCCACCGCTGGTCACCCGCGACCACCTGAAGATGGCCCGGAAGAAGATGTTCTTCACCTCGGCCAAGGCGATCGCCGAGTTGGGCTACGCCCCCCGCCCGGTGCGCCTGGCGGTCGAGGACGCGGTCGCCTGGTTCCGTGCCAACGGCATGGTGCGATGAAGGTGGAGCGGCCAGGGACCTCCGCCTCCCCTGGTAGGAGGGGGTTGGGGGGAGGGGTGCGCACAACCGATGCCAGTGGTTGTGCGCACCCCTCCTCCCAACCCACTGCCGCAAGGGGAGGCCGATAGTGCTCCTCCCGACCACCCTGGCCTGCCTGATCTGGCTCTATCTCCTGCTCGGCCACGGCCGTTTTTGGCGGTCCGGGCCGGAGCTGCCGCCGGCCCGGCCCGCCGCTACGCCAGCGGTCGGCCCCGCGGTCGCCCCAGCGGTCGCGATCGTGGTGCCGGCCCGCGACGAGGCGCCGGCGATCGCGGCTGCGCTCCACTCCCTGCTTGCGCAGGACTACGCCGGGCCGTTTCGCATCATCCTGGTGGACGACGGCAGCACCGACGGCACCGGGACGATCGCGCGCGGCCTAGTCGCGGCGCCCGCCAACGCGGAAGGACCGCGCCTGACCGTGCTGGCCGGCAGCCCCTGCCCGGCCGGTTGGAGCGGCAAACTCTGGGCCGTCGCCCAGGGCTTGGCGGAAGCCGGCGACGCCGAACTCCTGCTGTTGACCGACGCCGACATCGAACACCAGCCCGGCCACCTCGCGGCCCTCGTCGCGCAGCAGCGGCGGACCGGCTGCGACCTGGTGTCGGAAATGGTGGCGCTGCGCTGCCGCAGCCTGGCAGAGCGTGCCCTGGTGCCCGCTTTTGTGTTCTTCTTTCAGTTGCTCTATCCATTTTTCTGGGTCAACGATCCACAGCGCGGGACGGCGGCGGCGGCGGGCGGCACGATTCTGCTGCACCATCGCGCCCTGGCGCGGATCGGCGGAATTGCGGCGGTGCGAGGCGAATTGATCGATGACGTGGCCCTGGCGGCGGCGGTGAAACGAGGCGGCCGGATCTGGCTCGGCCACAGCGTGTTAGCGCGGTCGGTCCGGGCCTATCCGGGCTTTGCCGACATCTGGCGGATGGTGGCGCGCACGGCCTATGTGCAACTGCGGTTTTCCCCGCTGCTGCTGGCTGGCACGACGCTGGCCATGGCGCTGGTCTGGCTGCTGCCCCCGGCGGCGGCACTGTTTGGCGATGGCGCGGCGCGCTGGCTCGGGCTTGCCGGCTGGGCGATGCTGTCCGCCAGCTACCTGCCGACGCTGCGGCGCTACCGCCGGTCGCTATACTGGGCGCCGTTGCTGCCCCTGGTGGCGGCGTTCTACATGGTCGCCACACTTGCGTCGGCGGTGAACCACTACCGCGGTCGCGGCGTGGCCTGGAAGGGCCGCGCCTATCAGGGGGTGGGCGGGTGAACGACGTCGCCAATGTGGAGGCATGGTCGGGCAAGGATCGCGGCGATGAGAACTTTCCGGTCGGCTCGCGGCTGATCCGCCCTGCCCTGCGCCCACACATTCACGCTTTCTACGCGTTCGCCCGCAATGCCGACGACATCGCCGATTCGGCGGCCCTGGCGCCGGAGGAAAAGCTGGCCCGGCTCGACGTGATGGAAGCCGTCCTGCTTGGCCGGGCCGAGGCTGGATCACCGAGCGCGCTCGCGTTGCGCGCCAGCTTGGCCACGACCGGCGTCTCCGCCGTCCACGCCAGCGAGTTGCTGATCGCCTTCCGGCGCGATGCCACCAAGCAGCGCTATGCGACACTGAGCGAGCTGTACGAATACTGCCGCTACTCGGCCGCGCCGGTCGGGCGCTACGTGCTGGACCTGCACGGCGAGAGTTATAAGGCGCACGCGCCGTCGGATGCGTTGTGCTCCGCGCTGCAGGTGCTGAACCACATGCAGGATTGCGCCAGGGACCTGGCGACGCTGGATCGTTGCTACCTGCCCGAGGACTTGATGGCGGAGTTCGGCACCACCATCGCCGACCTGCGCAAGCCGGCGGAAACGCCAGGGATGCGCAAGGTGTTCGATTCGCTGCTGCACCGGGTGGACCGCATGACGCGGTTCGCGTCCGACCTGCCGAAGCGCACGCGGGACCGGCGGTTGCGGCTGGAAACCGCGGTGATCGTCGGCCTGGCAAAGCGCCTTGCCAACCGGCTCAAGCGGCAGGACCCGCTGGCGGCGCGGGTGAAGCTGACGAAACGCGATCTCGCCACGAGCACCCTCGTGGCGCTGCGCTTCCTGTGATCGAAGCGCCGCCGGTGAGCAAGGTCGCCCGGTGAACGAGGCTGTTCGGTGAGCGAGGCTGTGCTGCCGGCTGCCACGCCGGAGGACCTGCGGGCGGTCGAGGCGATCGTGCGCGCCGCGGGCACCTCGTTCTATCGCGGCATGCGCGTGCTGCCGCCGGAGCGGCGCCACGCGATGTATGCGATCTACGCGTTCTGCCGGATCGTGGACGATATCGCCGACGAACCGGGCGAGTTGGCCGAGAAGCTGTCGCGCCTGGCCGCGTGGCGCGAACGGATCGCCGGGCTTTACCACGGCGAGGCCGACGGGCCGGTGACCCGCGTGCTGGTCGTGGCGGTGCGGCGGTTCGGGTTGCGGCTGGATGATTTCGTCGCGGTGGTCGATGGCATGCAGATGGACGCCGAGAGCGTGATCGCCGCGCCAGACCTTGCCACTCTGGACTTGTATTGCGACCGGGTGGCCGCGGCGGTGGGGCGACTGTCGGTTCGCGCGTTCGGCGATGCGTCTCCGGCGGCCGATCGGGTGGCCCGGGCGCTCGGCCGGGCGCTGCAACTCACCAACATCCTGCGCGACCTGCGGGAGGATGCCGGGCGCGGCCGGTTGTATCTGCCGCGGGAATACCTCGACATGGCCGGCGTGCCGCACGACCCGGAGGCGGCGCTGGCGGCGCCTCGGCTGGGGGAGGTGTGCGCGCGCGTGGCGGCGCGGGCGCACGAGTATTTTGCCGCGGCGCAGGTGGCGATGGCGGAATGCGACCGTCGGGCGATGAAGCCGGCACGGCTGATGGGCGCGACCTATGCTGCGGTCCTGTCGCGGCTGGAGCAGCGCGGGTGGTCTCGGCTGGATGAGCGGGCCGGGCTGCCGGGGTGGCAGAAGTTGTGGCTGGCGCTGCGCTACGGGCTGGGGTGACGGCAGGCAGGTGGCGGCCTTCAGAGCGGGTCCTCAGGGTGGCGACCGTCGGCAGCGGCGACGCCAATCCGGCGACGTGACGAGACCTTGCGACGCGGGCGGCTGCGGCGATCTCACCTGATACCAACCGTCGCAACGGCCGACTCATCTCGGGGGGCTAGGAATCGGTCGCGGACTTCGCTTCCCTGTGTCGGCCGATTGGTCGGCGGGGACGAAGGCGTGAGATGGGGACTGCGGTTGAGGTCACTCGGACGGATCATACGGCGGCAGAATTGCGTGCTGCGGCGGGAAACACCGCCGACGGGGCGCAAGTACGGCGTCTCCTGGCCCTGGCCCTCGTCC